>Ga0075522_10000596_pt1 | contig 26503 bp, 27 predicted proteins | sample NGEPerA_FD_74796 | JGI IMG/M metagenome (GOLD analysis project Ga0075522, IMG submission 74796) | Arctic peat soil microbial communities from the Barrow Environmental Observatory site, Barrow, Alaska, USA - NGEE PermafrostL2-A | ecosystem: Environmental > Terrestrial > Soil > Wetlands > Peat ...
TGGAACCGCCGTCGCTGCGATCCCCTGCCTATTGTCCACGCTCTCCCTTGGCTCATTGGAACCCATTCGCGTAAACTTGCCATATCCCGGACGCCTGTGGCGGGACGCCCGTGATACGTTGGACCATTCCGGGGAATCCCCCTCAATGCACCCCCGGGGTCTCGCCCGGCGGGATTTCGGGCTCGGGTTCGGGCTCGACCAAATCCTGGGCCATGCGGCTCAGGAAAAACTGCAACTCCCCCGCCGCCACGTTCCGCGGAAGCTGATCGCGCAGATCGTATTGATGCGAATGGTCCTCGGCTGAATCATCGCCGCGTTTTTCGCCCTCGGTGATGATGTGATGCTCGAAGGTGATGGCGTCTTCGTGGCTTTGCATCACCACCAGTTCCCCCCACCGCCAGGCCAGATGAACGCGCAGCGAAAGCTGGTTGCCCCAGGTGGAAACGCGATGCACGATGCCGCTCTTGCCCAGGGTCTGCACAAGCGTATCGACCGCGGGAAAGACGGCGTCCTTGAGGAACAGGGCGTAGTTCTGGTTGTAATCCTGCTGCCGCGCCATCGCCTCCCGTTCCGCCGACAGCTTGTCCGGCGGTACATCCCGATATGGACGCACGCGCGACAACCACCATTCCGCAAACTTCTTGTCCAACATGCCGGGGAGGGTAATGCCGGAATGGATAAAACGGAAGGAAGGGCGTCGTTTGCTCGCAAAGGGATTAACGCGCGGTTAGACTATTAGAGCGTGTTGCAATTGAGTGTACACGTTCAAAAGACCGGCGAACGCTTATTTTCCAGCGTTTTCGGTGATTTTGCATCAATTTCACAGTGTACATTCAATTGCAAACCGCTCTAGTGTTGGCAATACGCGTCGCCTCGGAACCGCATATTGCGTTGATCGCGGTATGGGGCCAACGCAACGACAGCGCGGTCGGATGCGTGAAAACTACATTCAGGAATTGGAGAAAGATGGCATTCCACAGGGGCTTCATCGTCGGGTTCGTAGCCCTGAATATCGTGGCGTTGGCGCTATTTCTGCGGCTCTTCGGGTTTGGCGGCTGGGAGATGAGCCATTATGGGATCGCCCTGGCGTTCGTGGCCGTTGCGATGGCCGTCGCGGAGATCGCGCTGTGCGAACGTTTTTTTGGCAGGTACGAACCCGCCGAATTGCGAAGCCGAATGCGAATCGCGCTGATCGCCATTCCAATCGCGCTGGCGGCCGCGGGCGTAGCCTACTGGATAAATGTTTCCGATCAGCGAGCCCAAGAAGCCACACGCCGTCAGCAGGACGCCGACGCGCTCGAAAGACAACGTCAGGAGGCGACGTGGTCGGGAACTGCCGCGACGATGCAGCGCCTAAAAGCGGCTGGAGCGGCCACCCATCCGGCGACCGCTCCTGCCAGCCAATGATCCTCCGCCGCGACATCTTCGAGTGGTGGGAGGAAGGTGCAATGAATCAGGTTCTGGAGGTTCGATGACAACTCGCACGGGCGAGACGCCCGTGTCACGATTGAACTTTCAGATCGTCTATTTTTGCTGCCGAAGATCCACCGTCACCTTGAGCACGTTGCTGCCGCGAAGGACCTGCAATTGGGTTTCTCCGCTGCGGGCGGCGATGGCGGCGGCGAAGCTGGGGATGTCGCTGACGGCCTGGCCGGCCAACGCAAGCAACAGGTCCCCCGCCTTGAGGCCCGCCTTGTCGGCCGCGGAGCCGGCAATCACCTCATCCACGCGAACCGCCGTTCGCGTGCCCAGCACCGGCAACTGCCCGCGGAGCGGATCGTCCTTGCGGATTTCGCTGATCAACACGCCCAGGGTCGCGCGCTTCACCGCGCCGTAACGGATCAGTTGCTCGGCGATGAGCCGGCACGCCGAGCCGCTGAGAAACTGCCCGAAACGCGCGATTCCGGCGGCGCGGCCGTCGGTGCCGAAGACGAATCCATATTCCTGCTGCCCGCCGTTCCATAAGCCCAGACGGCCCGAGCCGTCGAGCGGTGAAAGAAACAGCACCAGCGACCCGTCCGCCGGCTTTTGCGCCGCGAGCGTCACGGGCTTGCCGATAACTTTGGCGGCCAGCAGGAGCGTGAGATTCGTCTGCCGATCCGACCCGATGAATCGTGCATTCACCACCTGCCCGTCGCCCAGACCAACCTTCACCGGCGCCTCCCCCACGGCCTCGCGCTCGATGTAAAGCGGGACCAACACATGCCCGGCTTCATCAATCACCAGCCCCACGTTGTTAGGCTCGAAATCGACGACGGCATTCACATCCATGTGCAATCGGCCGCCCAAGATCGGATCGAGAGGCGCCGGCACGGCAGGCGGCGGCTGAACCTGAGTGGGGACGAAAATGATCGTGCCATGCCCCTCGATTTTTATGCGCGGCTCATCCAATGCGTCGGCGGGCCGCGTTGTAGCCGAGGCGATCGCCGGTCCCGCCCGCTGCGTGCGCACGATGACCGTGGTGCCACTCAACAATGAAGGCTCAAGGCGTTTGCGCATTCCTGGGTCGAGCTGTTCCCAATGGTTTAGCGGCGCGCGGGCATACGCGTTCATCCATCGCGGCTGCGGGAGTTGCACGCGCACCACGCTGGCGCGCACTTCCTGGAAGAGGCCCTGGGTTTCGCGGTTGAGCGCATCAAGCAAGGGCCGCGCGGGGGTGGGCAGGGGTTGTGTGGCCGGGCCATTTTCTCGAGCCCGCGCCAGCAGCCCGCCGCAGATCGCAATGGCCATCAGGGCGATCCTGGGAACCAATCGAAAGCGTGTGGGTCGATTCAATGCCATATTGGGCGCCAGACGCGGCAGCCGCGTGAGACCAGAAATGCCGCCAAGTCCATCCTCCAACAGGATCATCCAAAAATCCCGTCGCGGTTACACCCGGCAGATCGTGATTCGTGTGCATGCGCAATTCGTATCAAGCCGGCTTGTTGCTTCCCTTTTTTCCGGTTGGCGCGTCATAATAGGCGCGGCCCAGACTGCCGCCCGCCTTTCGCTCGCGCGAGGGATTTGGTTTGGCGGCAGCCGGGCATTTGCCGCGAGGTTCCTATGCGAATGGGTCTTGGATTGATCAGTCTTCTACTGGGCGTTGCTCTCATCGCGTACCTCTGGTCCAAGAACACCACGGTGGTGATGCAGAAAGGCAACGAGGCGCGCAAACAGGTCGAGCAGATCAGCGGGCACGATGAAAATGGCGGCCTGGCCTCCGACAGCATTACCACGCAGCCGGAAACGGGCCCCGATGGACACCTGAAGGATCTGTTGGTGACGAACCTGGTCACGGGCGGCCCGTTCGAAAGCTTCTTCGGCCTGCAAAAGGGTGACAAGATCATCACAATCGGGCCGCTGGAGGTGGGCGATCGGTATATCATGGCCGATGATTCCAAAGCCGCGGTGAATTTTTTGACGGATGCGTACCAGACTTCCAAGCCGCTGATCGTGATCCGCAACGGCCAGCAGATGACGCTTCCGGCTCAGAAAGGCGCACCGCCCGTCGCCGCCAGCCCGGCGCCCGCGCCTGGCGCCGGGCAACCGGCGGACGCGGCGTCGCCGGCCCCGGATTCGCCCGCCCCGGCGCCGACCACCGCCCCAACTTCTCACCGCGAAACCATTCGCGATCAGTTGAACCGGATACCGGGGATTAAGCGGTAGGCATATCGTTGTAGCATTCCGCCGGGCGTTGCCGATAACAATGGCAATGCCAGTGGAAGGGCGGTGTGCATGTCGCAGCGCGAGCATCATTGTCCGTTTCTCAATCGCTCCGATGAACGGTGCTCGAGGAACTTCAGCCTCGATCAGTTGAACCAGGCCTACGACTATTGCTTCGGCCACTACACGGCCTGCCCGATCTACCTGCAACTGCTGGTTGAACGGCGGATGCGCCAGTTGCACGAATCCGCGCGCCCCGGCCATGCCGAACATTGGCAAGCCGATGGCGCGGGCGGCGGGTTGGTTCAGATTGCGCTGCAAGGACAGAGGGCTTAAGGGCGGATGAGAAGGCGCCGGGCGTAGGCTGGCCCGACAGCCAATGAACAGCTAAAAATCCGAAATCCGAAGCACGAAATCCGAAACAAATCCAAAAGCAGAAACGGCGGAAAATTCAAAGGGCGCATCGGACCGCTCTTGTTTTTGATTTTCCGCCTTTGGAGTTTGATATTGTTTCGGATTTCGTGCTTCGGATTTCGGATTTTTCTCCCCTTCGTATCTTCGTGGTTAATCGCACCGCAACACCTCGGCCCACCGACACCCGCAGCAATCTGCCGGAGGTTCGCGCGTTTCTGCTGCACCTGGCTTCGGAGCGCGGGCTGGCGGAGAACTCGCTGCACGCTTATCGCCGGGATCTGGAGGACATGGAGGATCACTTCACGGGCGTCGGCAAGGCGTTGCTGACCGCCGGCCCCGACGATTTCCGCGGCTATCTTCAAAATCAGACCCGCAAGGGCCAATCCACCCGCACCGTCGCCCGGCGTTTGGCGGCCATCCGCATTTTCCTACGGTTTCTCGCATCCCTGGGGCGCGATACCGCCGGCATACTTCAGCATCTCGAACGGCCCAAGCCCCAGCGCTCGCTGCCCAAAATATTGAGCCGGTCGCAGGTCAACCAGCTCATCGCCGCCCCCAATCCCAAATCACTGCTCTACACGCGCGACGTGGCAATCCTTGAACTGCTCTATGCCAGCGGCCTGCGCGCCACGGAATTGTGCGAGATGAACCTGCCCGATCTCAACTTGCAGATCGGCTGCGTGCGCGTGCTGGGGAAAGGGAGCAAGGAGCGGATGGTGCCGGTCGGGCAAAGCGCCATTGATGCGATCGCGCGATATCTGCTGGAGTGCCGGCCCAGGCTCGAGCGCGGCAACTCCCCGCGACTTTTCCTCTCCCGCACCGGCAAGCCGTTGGAACGCGTCGGCCTTTGGTTCATCGTCGAGAAGTACGGCAGACGCAGCGGCCTGCTCAAGAACATCTCCCCTCACACACTCCGCCATTGCTTCGCCACTCATTTGATCGGCGGCGGCGCGGATTTACGCGTCGTGCAGGAACTGCTGGGGCATAGCGACATCAGCACCACGCAAATTTACACACATGTGGACCAGGATCGGCTTAAATCGGTGCATCGCAGGCATCATCCCAGGCCGTAAGGGTCGGGCGACAGCCGGCCAAGGCATCGCATCACGCATCATTATAAATCTACAGCTTCTGGAAGGGCGAGGATTGTTGCAGAAGGCGCATTCCCTTGCATTCGATCTGGCGAATGTTTTCGCGCGTGCAGGAGAATGATTTGGCAATGGCTTCAAGCGTTTCGGGTTGGTTGGTTCCGATTCCAAAGCGGCGGCGAATGACTTCCGCTGTTCGAGCATCCAGGTTGCGTCTGAGAATGCGACGGACCGACGCGCGCAACATTTGCCGATCGATCCGGTAATCCGGCGGCGCCGTTCGCGGGCACGGCAGCGATTGACTTATTCGCCGCACTCCAGGCCGCCCCGCCCGGATTTGCTGAAGCCTCAGGAATCTCCTGTCGGAAAGCTTGAAATGATCCTGAACGTCCTGATCCGACGGTGCAAATCCATGTTGCTGAATAAACGCCTCCCGAAACCGGCCGAGGGCGGCGACGAGGGGAAACTTGTGCCCCATTGCAATCAGGCTGGCGTGCTTCCACGACGCATGCACGATGCGCTGCATCATCAACCTTTGCGCGAAATGGCGAAACCGGTTGACGCGCAGGGGATCATAGTTGTCGACCGCCCAAATTAAGCCCACGCACGCTTCCTGAACCAGATCATCCCATTCCATGTTGCAACCCACGTATCGACCGGCCGCCTGCGGAACAAGATGCACGTTTGCCAACACAAGCTTCTCTCGTGCCGCGCTTCGTTCGCCGGGCAGGAACTGCTTGCGCAGCCGTCTCTCCTCGTCGCGCGACAGCCGCCGATACGGTCCCGCGCCGCTCAGAAAGTCGGGCAGCTCGACACAAAATACCCGCTTCCGAATCCGGGTACATCTGCTACCGTTCCAAGCCATGAACCCACAACTTGCCACCCCGCGTTCTATCGCTCTCGTCGCCCTGCTGGCCTTGGCTTCCTTGTCATGCCTCGCGATTGCCACGCGCGCCGCTGACGATAAAACCGGCGTCCCCGGCTCACGGCAGGGCAAGCCTCTGGATGTGGAGAAGCGTGGCGATTTGCTCTTCAATGGCATCGATTATACCGGCTGGAAATTCCGCGATCCAGAGCGATCAAAGGTTTGGAGCATCGCCGAGGCCATGCTCGATCCCGATGATCCCAAAAAGCTGATCCCCGCTCGCTCCACCGAGAAACAAGAAGGCGGCAACATGCTCCGCGGCGCCGGCCACGGCACCGACATATACACCACCCGCTCGTTCGGCGACTGCCAGCTTCATGTCGAATTCATGATCCCCGATGGCAGCAACTCGGGCGTTTATCTTATGGGCCAATACGAAGTGCAGGTGCTCTCCAACTTCGGCAAACCCGACAGCGCGCTTGGCCCCGGCGATTGCGGCGGCATCTATAACACCAAGGCCCCCACCACCAACGCCCTCAAACCGTACGGCCAATGGAACAGCTACGACATCACCTTCCGCGCCCCCCGCTTTGACACATCCGGCAAGAAAACCGAGAACGCCAAATTCATCAAGGTCGTCTTCAACGGCAAGCTAATCCACCAGAACGTCCAAGCCCCCAAACCCACCGGCAGCGAATTACCCGGCGGCGAAAAACCCCGGGGCCCCGTCCTGCTCCAGGGCGATCACGGCATCTGCGCCTTCCGCAATCTCCGAATTGAACCGCTCGACCTCAAGTGAGGTTGCAGTTTGGCCGCCGAGCTTGTAGGATCGCACGTCCGATTCCGAGAATGGACGGAGTCGGACACTCAAGCAGCCGTAGCTCAATTGGATAGAGCGGCGGTCTACGGAACCGCAGGTTGTAGGTTCGATCCCTATCGGCTGCACTAACAATAGCAACCCCGTCATTCGGCCCTTCGCCGGCATGGTCACTTTCAGTGACCCTGTGCACCCGTAGCTCAATTGGATAGAGCGTTCGCGAACGAAGCGAAAGGATGTAGGTTCGACTCCTATCCGGGTGCGTCAATCGACCAGGATTTTCCCCGGTCGGCGACAAATCCAGCGAGACCGGCATGGTTCCAAGCGATCTCCCATCCTGGCTCCGAGATTCCAATCGCCCAACGCTGGTGATGGGCATCCTCAATCTAACGCCCGACAGCTTTACGGACGGCGGCCAATTCGCCGCCCGCGACGCGGCCTTGGCGCATGCACAGGTGATGCTCGCCGACGGCGCCGACTGGATCGACGTGGGCGCCGAATCCACCCGTCCCGGCTCCCAGCGCGTGCCGGCCGGGGAGCAGATGGCGCGGTTGATGCCGGTGCTCACGGAATTACGCCGTCGCGTTCCAGTGGTGCTGTCCATCGACACAACGCTTGCGCCCGTGGCCCAGGCGGCGTTGGATGCCGGCGTGGATGTGGTGAACGACATTTCCGCCGGTCGAGACGATGCGGACATGCTGCCGCTGCTCGCCCGGCGCGGCGTCCCGGTCATCCTCATGCACATGCTCGGCCAACCCGCCACCATGCAACTCGATCCGCGATACCAGAACGTGACGCGCGAAGTGCGTGAATTTCTGACACGGCGCGCGTGCGCCGCCGAGCGGGCCGGCATCAGCCGCGAGCAGATCCTGCTCGATCCCGGCATCGGATTCGGGAAAACCGTCGCTCACAATCTCCAACTTTTGCGCGAACTGCCGTCCCTCGCGGCGTTGGGCCGGCCGGTGGTTATCGGCGCCAGCCGCAAGGGCTTCATCGGAACAATCACCGGCGAGGCCGCCGATTCGGGCCGCCCGTTTGGCACCGCCGCCACCGTCGCCTGGGCCGCGGCCAACGGCGCGGCGATCGTCCGCGTCCACGACGTGGCGCCGATGGCGCAGGTCGTAAGGATGGTTCGCGCGATCGTGGAATCGAACTCGGATTCATGATGAGTGACGAGTGAACCGTAACCCGGAGCGCTCTGAGTCACGGTTCACTCGTCACTCATCTCTGCCTGAATTCCCGTCACGGTTCACTCCTCACTCATCTCTTCCCGCCTCCAATTGTTCCCCCGCTCCTCCCGGCGTATAGTTGGCCACGGTACGTATGCCGACTCAATTCCTGGATTTCGGAGGGTTCTTTCGGGCGCTGCACTCATACCCGTGGTGGCAGGTCGCGATTGAACTGTTGCTCATCGGCCTGGTGGTTTACTGGGTCGTGCGGTTCCTGCGCGGCACGCGCGGCGCGCGCATGCTGAAAGGCGTGACCTTTGTCCTCATCGCGCTGTATGTGATCGTTCGATTGCTCAGTGCGGCGTTTCAATTGACGCGCATCGAATATCTCTATGGGCAGTTTCTTTATATTGCCTCGTTCGCGGTCGTCGTCGTGTTTCAACCCGAGCTGCGCCGGGCGCTCATGCGGCTGGGAGAGACGAGGTGGTTTCGCCGATACCGCGAGATCGACGAGGAAATCGAGGCGCTCGTCGAATCCGCCACGTTCCTGGCGCGGCGGAAGATCGGCGCGGTTATCGCAATCGAGCGCGACGTGGGGCTGGGCGGGATCGCCGAGAGCGGCACTCGGCTTGATGCCGCCCTGACGGCGGACCTGCTCAACACGATCTTCTGGCCCAATTCTCCCTTGCATGATCTGGGCGTGGTGATCAGCGGCGGGCGGGTGAGCTATGCCGGCGTGCAATTTCCGATGGCCGAGAGCGGCGAGCTTGAGCGCGAGCTGGGCGCCCGCCATCGCGCCGCGGTCGGGATGAGCCAGGAGACCGATGCCGTGGTGCTGGTCGTTTCCGAGGAGACCGGCGACATGAGCATCGCCGAGCGCGGGCAGCTCATCCGCAAGCTCACCACGGACGGCCTGCGCGGACGGCTGACCGAATTATTGGGCCGCGGCGAAGCGACCCCTTTGCTCAGTGCAACCTAAGCCGCGATACAAGATGCCTGCGACTTCCACACAAACTCCTCCCACGATGCCCCCGCGCCCGCCGACGCGCGCCCCACACTCCCGGCGTTCGCTGGGTCAGCGCTTCGGCGGCAACTTCCGCGCCTGGGCCCGCGACACGTTTTCGCGCGATCAGATGATGGCCAGCCTCAAATCGCTGGCCTGGGTCGCGCCGCTCACGGTGTTGATCTGGATTTACGCCGAGCGCGAATTGATCTTCAGTCAGTCCGTTCAGATTCGCGTTGAGGTGGTGAACAACGACCCCAACCGCCTCGTGCAGTTGCTCGATGCAGATGGCAGGCCACAGGCCGACCTGATCATCAATGCGATCATCTTCGGTCCCCATTCCCGGGTCCAGCAGGTGCAGGAAAAGCTGTTGAGCAGTGCGGTGCGGATACAGCTCGATCCAAAACTAGGCGAGGGGCGCAGCGCCATCCCAGCCGACATTCTTTCCAGGCAGCCGCTGTTCGTGCAGCCGGGCGTGAGCGTCACGAACGTGATTCCCGCGAAGATCGACGTTCTGATCGACGCGGTGGAGCACCTGGACGTGCCGGTGCGGGCGCCGGCTTCGATGACCAATCTCGACGGCCCGCCGATTTTCGTACCCGCGCAGGTGCACATCAGCGCGCCAAAATCGGTATTGAATGCCGCCCGCGCGCAAGGACCGCTGGTTGCGTATGCGCAGCTGGAGAATGATCGCAACGCCGGCGTCCGTGACATCGCCAATGTTCCGGTCAGCCTGGCCATCAAAGATCCGCATCTGCTCATTTCCCCGCCTGCGGTGTCGGCAAAAGTCACGTTCAGGAAAAGCGAAATCGCCGGCAGAATTCCCTCCGTGCCCGTCTGGGCGCGCTACCCGCCGGGCACGTTCCTCGACAAATATAGAATTGATTACGAAGCCAGTGTCTTCGACGTGCAGGTGATCGGGCCGCCGGAGGTGATTCACCAGATGAACGACCCGACCTTCGAGCCCAAGCCCAAGGCCTACTTCGACGTGACCCTCGGCAGCGCCGGCGCCGATGGCGCGACCCATGAGGCCCCCCTCCGCTTCGACTTCGGAAACACCGGCATCAAAATCAGCCCCGAAGATCGCAATAAGACGATCACGTTCAAGGTGACGGAACGAAAGCCGGGGGAGTGATGGTGGCCGTGGTCGGCGCCTGAAGCGGCTTTAATCGCACCGAAATACCATCGGGACCAGAGCGGTTGAGCAAACCGTGTTGTATCACGGGCGTCCCGCCCGTGCAGGGTGCTTTGGGATTGGAAATACCGTCATTCCTCGACTACCGCCATCTGCACGGGCGAGACGCCCGTGATACGGTAACGGGGTTCTTCCCATGGGGCGCGCTGCTCTTTAATCGAATGAAGGATTACCACGTTCGAAGCATGCCCGGCGCTCTCAAATGAGCTGGGATGGCGACGGTTTCCCATCAATGATCTACCCGCGCCTTGAGCAATCCCAAACTCTTCATCCAGGCTTCACATCGTTTGGGCCAGGTGGAAACGGGCTTGTCGGTGGGGCGCAGGCCAAAGCCGTGGCCGCCTTTGGAATAGATGTGCAGCTCGGCGGGCAACTTCGCATCATGCAGGGCCATATACATCACGGCGCTGTTGTCGGCGGTGATTCCATCGTCGCCGGCATGCACGAAAAACATGGGCGGCGTCTTCTTGTTCACGCGGAACTGATCTTTTAGCTGATGCGTTTTGTCGTCGATCAGCCAGGCCGGATAACACAACACGCCAAAATCAGGCCGGCAGCTCGCCTGGTCGATGTCATCGATCGGGTCGTAACTTCGCTTGTCATAGTTGGTGCAGGCAAGAGCGGTCAGGTTGCCGCCGGCGGAAAAGCCGAGCATGCCGATGCGGGTTGGGTCGATTCCCCATTCCTTCGCGTTGGATCGCACGAGGCTCATCGCGCGCTGCGCATCCACCAACGGCGCAAAGCCGTGTGGCTTTTCGTAATGGGCCGGGACACGATATTTAAGGATGATTCCGGTCACGCCCGCGGAGTTAAGCCACTGGGCCACTTCGGTGCCTTCCAGATCCCAGGCGAGGATGGAGTAACCGCCGCCGGGACAGATCACCACGGCCGCGCCGGTGTCCTTGTCCTTGGCGGGGCGAAAGACGGTGAGCGTCGGTTTTGAGACGTTGCTCACGCGTTTGACGCCTCCCGAATCCTCCATTTTCTCGGCGGCTGGCTCCTTTGGATTGCCCGGCACCTTCCCGGCCGGCCATATATCAATAACCGCAGGCGCATCGGCAGCGCGTGTGGCCGTCAGGCTGGTGGCGATTAAAAGAATGCCGGCGATTGCGAAGCCATTGAATGGTTTTGCCATGCCGACAATTTATACCCGCCGCCTTTCCCGTCAAACCATACCCTCGTTACAATCTTCGGCAATGAAATCCTACGATGTCATTCGGCAGGCGGTGGACGAGCCGGGCGTGAAGGCGGTGGCGGCGGTGCTGAAGGTGTCGCCGGCGCTGGTTTACAAATGGTGCGAGCCGCCGGCCGAGAAGGAAGACCCCGAGCAGAGCGGCGCGAAAAATCCACTCGACCGCGTGCGCGAGATTTACGCGCTCACCAAGGACATCCGTCTGGTCCGGTGGCTATGTAACGAAGCCGGCGGGTTCTTCGTGGCCAATCCTGAGCCGCCGGCCAACAAGAGCCTGGATGAATCCATCTTCACCGAGAGCCGAGGCATGGTGCGGGAATTCAGCGAGTTGCTGGAGACGGTTACAAACGCCGTCGAAAACGATTCCCAGATTGACCTGGGCGAAGCCGACGAAATCCGCGAGAAATGGGAAGACCTCAAGGCCTGCGTCGAACGATTCGTCAAGGGATGCGAATCGGGGTGCTACCACCTCAAGAAAAAGTAGAAACGGTCATCGTTGGGAATGCGGGATTGAGCAAAAAGCGGTAAAAAATCCGAAATCCGAAATCCGAAACAAATTCAAAACTCAAAGCGAAAATCTCGAAACAGGAAACGCCCCAACGCGCCCTTTGAATTTTCCTTTTTCCTACTTTGAATTTGTTTCGGATTTCGTGCTTCGAATTTCGGATTTTCACCCGTGGCTTGCTCTACAGGCGCAGCTCACGCGGAGCGCCCCATCCTGCAAAGCCTTAGCTATCCGGCGGGGCCGGCCTGGAGCTCGCGCGGGGGGCGACCGCCTGCAGCAAACGCGTGCGCCAGGTTTCGGCGGCTTTGTCGGGGCTTTTGAGTTTGCCGGCTTTTATTTCCGCGGTGGTGCCGCGCGCCAGACTTGTTTCGGCTCGCAATTCAGCCAATTTACGCTCCTGATCCGCGCGGTCGGCGCCGTTGAGCAATTGCGAGAAGGGGACTTTCCATTCGCCATGAATCTTCACAAGCCGCACCGGCGGATCGGTCGCGGCGGCAAACTGCACCAGCGCGGTGTCTCCATCAATGGCCGCCTGCGCCTTGTCGATTCCCGCCAGGCCGTCCGCCGACTGCGCCTCCATATCGCCGGTCACGGTGTTGGCGCCTTCCTGGCCGTAGGCCTCGATCGCGGCGTTGTGCAATGCCGCCAGGGCATGGGCGTAGTCCGCCATGGCCAAAATCAGGTTTTTGCCCGACTCGTCGGAGGTTTCAAAAACCGAGCGAATGGCGTCGGCATCGCCATCGCGCAGCGCCAGGTTGAGCTTGCGCAGGGCGGCTTTGGGCGTAATGGCGGGGACGGAAACGGAAGCGGTCGTGGGCGCTTTGGAAGGGCGGGTTGCCGGAGCGGTGGCCGGCGAATGTGAATGGGTTGGCAATGGATGCGACGTCGCGGGGGATGCGGGCCCAGCGGGCTGGGCCTGCGCCCAGGCCGCCAATAACGCTGTTACCGCTCCCATCATGATGTACCGCATCGGCGCGCTCCTTGGCCTTCCCAATCGAAATACTCAGGATCAATACGTCAGGCCGGCATCCTCTTTTGATCACTCCACTATAGCGCGCAATGACCCGCGCTTTTAACGCCATAAATGATGCCTGGCGACAGGGGTTGAGGTGCGGCGAGGAAACCGCTATCATCTCGACCCCTGCACCGCCAGCGGAAAGCGTATCCCGGGCGCGGGAAAAAGATGAGACGGCTACCGCCAACACGAGGATATTATGTCGCTTGATCGAAGCCTGAAGAGCGCCAGTTCGCTGGTTCGTCACCGTAACGTGCTGACGCGCCATGAACGGATGGAACGGATGAAGGAAGAGGAAAAATGGACGACGGGCCGAAGCATCTTTGGTTTGCCAAAGGTGGCTAACCGCAAAGCCGCCGTCGGCAAGGTTGTGAAGGAAGAGGCCGCCGAAGGGGCTGCTGCTCCGGCAGCCGGCGCGGCTCCCGCGGCCGGCGCGAAGGGCGCTGCGGCCGGCGCCAAGGGCGCTGCGCCCGCGGCCAAGGGTGCTGCTCCGGCCGGCAAGGGCGCCGCGCCCGCGAAAGTCGCTGCACCGGCCAAGGGTGCGCCAGCCGCCGCGGCGCCGGCCAAGGGGAAGAAGTAATCGGGGCGGGGTCAGTTAAAGAAAGTTTCATGTTGCTATGGCGTTTGACCATAACCGGCCGCCGGCGTGGTCACTTCAGTGACCATGCCAAGCCGCTCCAGCTCCGTGAAAAATGCTGTAAGTGACGCTCCTGGGACTTGGGTCACTCGATTACCTCGTTGATTGGTCACTGAAGGGAACCGGTTTGGCATGGTCACTGAAGTGACCACGCCCGGCGTAAGGGCCCCCTGGATTCACCCTCCGGTTTCGGGTTTCGGGTTTCGGGTTTCGGAATTCAGGATCGACGGGGCATCCCGCGCGGATTATTTTGATGCGCTCTGATGAGTCGTACATTTCCCGCCGCGCTTTGGGCGTGGATGCTTCGGGCATCCGCAAGGTCTTTGATCTTGCGGCCAAGATGAAGGACCCGATCAACTTCTCGATCGGCCTGCCCGATTTCGACGTGCCCGAGGCGGCCAAGGAAGCGGCTATCGAAGCCATCCGCGCCGGCAACAATCGCTACACGCAAACCCAGGGCATCGCGCCGCTTCGCGAACGCCTTCGCAAGGATTTGTCGGCTGAAATCGGGCGCGATGTCGGAGACGTGCTGATCACCAGCGGCGTGAGCGGGGGATTGCTCCTGGCCATCCTCGCGGTCATCGATCCCGGCGATGAGGCGATTTTCCTCGATCCGTATTTCGTCATGTACAAGCACCTCCTGGCCGTCGTCGGCGGCAAGCCGGTGATTGTTGATAGCTATCCGGACTTTCGATTTCCCGCGGAAAAAATCGAGCGGGCGGTTACGCCGCGCACGAAGATGTTGATGCTCAACTCGCCGTGCAACCCCACCGGGGCGGTGATGAGCGAGGCCGACGTGCGGGCCGCGGTCGATATCGCCCGCCGGCATGATCTTCTGATACTGTCGGATGAGATTTACGAGCCGTTTCTTTACGGAGCAATGGGGACGGACAAATCATTTGCATCTTCTGCGTCCGCTCCCCTCCCCTCCCCCGCCCGCATTTACGAGAAGACGATCATCCTTCGCGGCTTCTCCAAAAGCCACGCCATGACTGGCTGGCGGCTGGGCTACGCGGCGGGGCCCGAGGCGATCATCTCGCAGATGACCAAGCTTCAGCAATATACGTTCGTGTGCGCCCCATCCCCTTTGCAGTATGCGGCACTCAAGGCGCTGGACGTGCCGATGGGAGATGCCGTGGAAGCGTACCGCCGAAAACGCGATTTGGTCGTCGCGGGCCTTGCGCCCAGGTTTGAGATCGTGGAGCCCCAGGGCGCCTTCTACATTTTCCCCAAGGCCCCCGCCGGCGCATCGGCCAGTGAATTCGTCACCAAGGCCATCGAAAACAACGTGCTTATTATCCCCGGCAACGTCTTCAGCGAGCGCGACACTCACTTCCGCATCAGCTACGCCACCACGGATGAAAAAATCGCCCGCGGCTGTGAAATCCTGCGATCGCTCGTACGATGACGTTCGGTGCCGGGCCTCATGGCAGCAGATCATCCACCGCAATCGGCGATTGCGGCGCCGCGAGCGGCGCGATCGACTCGCCCCGGCGAACAATTGTAGTGTTGCCGTACTGGTATCGCTTACCCTCCAATACAACATTTCGATAGACTTCAAGTTGCTGCTCGAGCAGATTCACAATCCAATAATCTCGAATCCCGGCGCGCGCATAACGCGGTGATTTGCGGCGGCGATCAAAAAGAAGCGTAGTGTCACTGACTTCGATGACGAGCAACGCGACGCCAGTTGTGTCATGTGGTTCCTCGCTCGCCAAAATCCACGCGCGCGTAAATCTCCGCCAGCGGCATCGTGATTCTGATCGACTCGATCATCACAACCGACTCCATTCCGTCTGCCTCACTCAAAACCCACGGCCCATCGCCCTGCCGCTGATATGCCTCCACGCGCGGCTCTTCCTGCGCTATCAGAAGGTATCCCCGCAGGGATGCAATCTGGCGGTAATTGCGGGCTTTGAAGCCGCGATCGTAGGCTTCGGTGGATTTGGACAGAACCTCGAAGAGAACCGTTGGATTTGTGAGCGTTTCCCCGGAGGCATCTTCTTCGTCTGGTTCCGGGGGATCACAATAGACGCTGACATCGGGATAAGTGCGAAGGCCCGTCGCCTTGATTTTGAGCCGCAAATTGGATTCGTACGCCGTGCAAGGGCTGGCGGCCAATCGCGTATGCAGCCCGGCCCCAAGATTCATGCAGATAAGGCTGTGGCGGATCGTGCCGCCGCCCATCGCGAAAACCTCGCCGCGATAGTAATCGCTCTTGGTTTGAGCGGCGCGTTCGAGCCGATAATACTGCTCCGGCGACAATGGCTGGACGGGTTGAGCGAGGGTCATGTCCAAGGCCTCCTCAGGCTTGTGCGTCTTGTCCATAGGCCGCACTCAGTTGCGCCACCAGTTCAGCAGGTGAGAAGAACGGGAGCGGCGCCCCGGCAAACCCCGCCGGATCGCGCGTTACAATCAGATCAATTGCGGCTTCAACTGCCGCTGCCGCATGAACATTGTCCTCGAAGTCACGGCCGCCCATTTGACTGGCTCGTTCCAGGGTTGATCGGCCGATGGCGATTATCTCGAACGCCGCCAGGCATCGGGTCACCGTTAGCAGCGCGCCATCCGTGCCGACGGATTTGCGAGCGATATAGAACAAACGTTGGGATGGCCGTCGCGCAAACGTAGCCGTCTATCCGCCCGGCGAGCACATGGGCTACGAGTGCCTTTGCATCCTGAGCCCAAGGCGCGCGGTCCAGCAGCAGATCAAGCACAACGTTGAGGTCAAAGAGTACCTTCATCGCTCGTACTTCTGCATTCGGGCCTCATCGATCCATTGGCTCACTTGACCGTCGGTCGGAACGGCGCCACTGCCGCGCGCGATACCTACGAGTTGATCCAGCGCAGGCTTTGCCCGCGACGACTCGATTGCGCGAGTGCCGAGGCTATCGATCAGGGCATGCGCCAGGGAAACGCGCTGGTCGGGAGGCCAGTTCGCGACGGCCTTCAGTACAGTCTCGTATTCGGGGTTGTTAGACATCCGGTTCCTCATCTCTTCCATTCGTTGCCGATCACAATGCAGGCATGGAGATGCCAATTTTAGTCCCCCGCCTCCAATATCGCCATGAACGCTTCCTGCGGGATGTCCACGCTGCCGACGCGTTTCATGCGCTTCTTGCCTTCTTTTTGCTTTTCCAGGAGCTTGCGTTTGCGGGTGATGTCGCCGCCGTAGCATTTGGCGGTGACGTTCTTGCCCACGGATTTGATCGTCTCCCGGGCGATGATTTTTCCGCCGATGGCGGCTTGCAGGGGGATCTCGAACAGATGCCGGTCGATCTCTTCCTTTAACCGGACCAGCAGTTTTCGCCCGCGGTTCTCGGCGTGGTCGCGGTGGACGATCACGCTTAGGGCGTCCACCCGATCTCCATTCACGAGGATGTCGAGCTTGACGAGGTTGCCGACGCGGAAGCCGATGAGATCGAAGTCCATCGTGCCATAGCCGCGCGTGGCGCTTTTGAGGCGGTCATAAAAATCGTAAATCACCTCGGCCAGCGGCATCTCATAGACCAGGATCACCCGGCTGGCACCGATGTACTCGGTTTTCTTGTAAAGACCCCGGCGGTCTTCGCACAGCTTCATCAGGGCGCCCACGCCGTCCGCGGGAAGAATCAAATTCACCAAAATGTACGGCTCACGTATCTCATCGACAATGGTCGCGTTGGGCAATTCGCTGGGGGCGTCGATGCGTCTGATACTGCCATCGGTCAGCTTGATCTCGTAGGTGACGGTCGGCGCGGTCTGCACGACCTCGACGCTGAACTCGCGCTCCAGCCGTTCCTGAATGATCTCCATGTGCAACAGGCCCAGGAAGCCGCAGCGGAATCCGAAGCCCAGGGCGTCGGAGCTTTCGGGCGTGAACGTGAAGGAGCTGTCGTTAAGCTGCAGGCGGTCCATCGCATCGCGCAGATCTTCGTACTGCGTTTTGCCGCCGGGGTAGAAATCGCAGAACACCATCTGCTGGATCGGCTTATAGCCGGGCAGCGGCTCGGGGGCGGGGGCGAGGGCATCGGTCACGGTGTCGCCGATGCGCACATCATGCAAATCCTTAATCGCGGCAACGAGAAATCCAACCTCGCCGGTGCCGATGCGCGCCACCTGGCTGGGCCGGGGCGTCAGCTTGCCCAGGTCGGTGATCTGATACTCCCGGCTCGCGCCCATGAGCCTGATCTTCTGCCCCTTTTTCAGTTCGCCATCCACGACGCGGACGTACGCGATCACGCCGCGATAATCATCGTAAATGCTATCGAAAATGAGGGCGCGGGTCGGCGCATCGGGATTGCCCTTGGGCGCGGGAAGCTGGTCGCACAGCTTGGTGATCAGGTCGTCGATCCCTTCGCCCGTCTTGGCCGACACGAGGATCGCATCCTCAGCGCTGAATCCCAGCACCTGCTCGATTTCCTCCGCCACCGCAACGGCATCCGCGCTGGGCAAGTCGATCTTGTTGATGACCGGAATAATCTCCAGTCCCACATCAATCGCGGCATACGCATTGGCCACCGTCTGCGCCTGCACCCCCTGCGTCGCATCCACCACCAGAATCGCCCCTTCGCACGCCTGCAGAGCCTTCTGCACCTCGTAATGAAAATCCACATGGCCCGGCGTGTCGATGAAATTGAGCATGAACTGCTCGCCATGATGATCGTGAAACACGGTAACGGCAGACGCCTTGATGGTAATGCCGCGCTCGCGCTCCAGGTCCATGTCGTCAAGCATCTGATTCTGAAACTCGCGCTCCGTGATCGCGCCGGCACGCATGAGCAAACGGTCGGATAAAGTGCTCTTGCCGTGATCGATATGGGCGATGATTGAGAAATTACGAATCTGCATGGGTTAACGCGCGCCTGTGGCCGGGGGTCGAAAACTTCAAGTGTACAGGAATGACGGGCGCGTATAAAGCGGCCATTGCAACCTGATCTCAAGTGGTCCTGTCGCCCCTGGCGTACAACCGCCCCCGCCAACTCGCGCAACAAGCTCCCGCCGCACCCCTTCGGCGACTCCGCCAACGCGGGTCGTGCAATTTCGCGCCACCAAAAGGCGCCGGCAAAGGACGAGTTTACACTTTGGAACAGTTTGTGGCGCTTTTACGCTTTTCGGTATATCATCAAATTGCTTTCCGATTTCCGCAACCCTTTGTCATCGCGGCGGTTGCGCGCCAGCGGCCCGTAAAACACACCCGGTCGCGGGAGCCAAAGCGCAACACGAGCTCGGCCGTTGTCGATTCGTCCCCCTTCTCCCTACGCGCCCCGTCCCCCGCCGCAAGAGGCCTTGAAATATCGGGGAGGCGCGCCTCACCGGAATCTCGCATGGCTTCTCACGCTTGGGCCGTCACCCCGCAAACGCAAGAGCCATCCGACATCGCCCCGTCGGCCAATCGCCGCACCCCGTCTCGACTCTACCCATTTCTTCTCCCGCCTTGTCTCATCCCCCAGCCGTGCAGCGGGAAGCGCGGACAATCGAAATGGCAGCCGGAAGGGTTTGTCTGAATATTGCCAAAGCGCACCTGTCCCGTTATCCGCGGTGCAACTCGACTTGCATAGTAATCTGGAGGTCGCGGCTGGCCCCCTCCTTTACGTTTGCCCTCTCCTCTCTTAGTTTAGTCGCCGGATGTTCGAGGCTCTTTCCCAACGCTTGTTGCCGTTGCTCCAGCTTACGCGGATGGCGCTGGTGTTCACGGCGATTGCCGACACTTACGCAACCGCGTTGCTGCTGCGGCACGTCACGCTGCCGGGGGGGCGCAGTTACGTTTCCGTGCACGGCGATCCGCTCGAGCCGCGCCGCATGCTGGCGATCGCGGGGCTGTCGATCGGGCTGTATGGATTTGGCATGAGCCTCAACGACATCGCCGACCGGCGCCGCGATCGGCATTCGGCTGCGCATCGCCCGCTGCCCAGCGGCCGCGTGGGCGTTTTTACCGCGCACGGCATCATGCTCCTTCTGGTCATCGGCGCCCTGGGGGCGGCTGCGTTTTACTCGGTGGTCGCCGGCAACTACGTCTGCCTGCTCCTGGCCATCTGGACCGGCGCGCTGATTTCGTTTTATGATCTAGCCGGCAAATACCTCGTCGCGCCGGGTCTGCTGACGCTAGGCCTGATCCGCTTCTTTCATGCCCTGATCCCCAGCCCGCAGGTGCCGGTGCTTTGGCATCCGCTGTTCCTGCTCAACCATGTGGCGATCCTGTCGATGGTCGCCTATCACTGGGAGGAGAAGCGGCCCTCGCTCACGAAGATACATTGGTGGACGGTGCTTGGCGGATTGGCGCTGGTCGATGCGTTGTTCATCGGACTGCTCGCGGCCCGGCGGGGATGGGCACACATTGTGCTGATTGACCAGCCGCTGGCGGGCTGGCCGATTATTCCGCCGATCGGGGCGGCGCTGGCGTTCGTCGGCGTCGCCTGGTACGTCCGCCGGCACACCAAAACCAGCCGCGAGGCTGGCCAAACCCTCATGCTCTACGGCCTGCTCTGGCTGATCGTCTACGACGCGGCGTTCGTGGGCAGCTACGCCGGGTGGTTCGAAGCCGTGGTGCTGGTTTTGCTCTTCCCCCTTGCATACGTCTCGGTGCAACTGATGCGATGGTGGTCGAAAATATTTTCGCTGTCGCAGAAGCCGGTGTTTAAGCGGGCAAGAACCTAAAAGCCGAAATGTATCACGGGCGTCTCACCGTGCCGATTGCATTAAAGTTCGAGAAAATCACGATTTCCGCAGACCGCGCCGTCGGCACGGGCGAGACGCCCGTGATACGATGAAGCTGTTCTTTCCCCGAAAACGGTTATATAAACGTGTGTGGGCATACGCTCCCAAATAGTTTGAACACAGCCCTACGGGGAGCGGCTAAAAGGCTGCTGACGGCGCGTGATCGCGCACACGTATTTCAGCCACAAACCCCCTACTTCCCCCGCTGCCCTTCCATATACCGGCCATGCTTGCCGTCGCCGCGCCGGCGGATGAACTCGATCATTTGCTTGACGTGGGGATTGATGCCATTCATCAGGTCGTACTCGGCCATGGCGGTGGCGAGCGGCTTTTTTCTGAGGAACAGGTTTCTGCAGGCCTGGTTGAGGCAATCGACGTCTTCCTCGCTGAACCCGGCACGGCGCAAGCCGACGGCATTTAAGCCGCGCACGGCATCCGATCCCTCCACCTTGCAGAACGGCGGCACATCATGATGCACGCGCGAATATGCCGCGATGAACGCATGGCGGCCGACCGTCACGAAGTGGTGGATGCCCACGCCGCCGGCCAGTGTGACATAATCCTCGCAGGTAACGTGGCCGGCGATCATCACGTTATTGGCGAAGGTGGAATGGCTGCCGATCTGGGCGTCGTGGCCGATGTGACAATTGACCATGTATAGGCCATGATCGCCGATGCGGGTGATGCCCCCGCCTTTCTCGGTGCCGACGTGCACCGTAACGGCTTCACGGAATACATTGCCGGTGCCGATCTCAAGGAGCGTGGAGCTGCCCTTGTATTTTTTGTCTTGCGGGGCGGCGCCGATCACCGCGTTGGGGAAAAAAACATTGTCCTTGCCGATGGTCGTGCGGCCCATGACCGTGACGTTATTCAGGAGCCGGCAGCCGGTGTCGATTTTCACCTCGGCGCCGATCACGCAAAATGGCCCGATCTCAACATCCTCGGCGATCTGCGCGTCCGGGTCGATGACGGCGTGCGGGGAAATCTTGGGCAGCGAATCGGAGAAGAAACGAAACGTAAACAGCGAATGAAACCACGCGGAGCGCTTGGCGTCCTTGCGCGGTTCCTTCACCTTATTCACCGGTTCGTTTTTCATAAAACGCAGCAGCGGGCTAGGCCGGCTCGGCATCCACCAGCATGAATTTGATATCCGCTTCGCACGCCAGCTTGTCTTCCACGAATGCCTTGCAGCGCACATGGCCAGTGCGGCTCTTGACGCGCACGGCCACCGCCTCCAGCAAAAGCTGGTCGCCGGGCACCACCGGATGGCGCATCTTCACCTTATCCATGCTCAACAGGACCGCAAGTTTGCCGGTGTGCTCGAGCTTGGTGCTCAGCAGCAGCCCGCCAAGCTGCGCCATCGCCTCGACAATCAGTACGCCGGGCATGATCGGCGTGCCGGGGTAATGGCCCTGGAAAAACACATCATTGAAAGTGACGTTCTTAATCCCCGTCGCCTTGTGGTCGCCCACGATCTCCAGAACGCGGTCGACCATCAGCATCGGATAGCGATGCGGGAGGATGCGCTGGATGCGGCGGATGTCCATCGCCGCCTCGCGATGGAGCAGCGTCTGCCGCTGGGCATTTTCCTCCTGTTCCAGGAGCTTGCGGGCCAGCATGTGATTGAGGCGATGTCCGCTCTTGTAGGCGACGATCCGCCCGCGAATGGGCCGGCCCACCAGGAACAAATCGCCGATCAGATCCAGCACCTTGTGCCGCCCGCATTCATCGACGAACCGAAAGGCGTTATCGATCGGCCCATTGGGGCTGATGACCAGAAGCTCTTTCGGCGAAAGATGCTTTCCCAGGCCGCGCGAACGCATCTCGCGCGCTTCGTCCTCGAAGACGAACGTGCGGGCCGATGCGAGCTGCGTGGCAAAATCATCATCCCCCAGCCGGAAGCTGACGGTCTGGCGGCCCACGGGCGGCGGGGCCTCGAAATCGTAAATGACTTCCAGCTTATCCGCCGGCCCCGGCAGTGCCGCCAGCGTCGCGCCGTCCATCGTCACCTGCACCGGCTTGCGGATGATCAGCGGATCGAGCGGCGCATCCTGCTCGATGATGCCGGCTTCCTCGATGGTCTCGACAAAGCTCCGGCTGCTTCCGTCGCCGCCGGGCAGCTCCCCCACCGTTCCGCCGGCCACTTTCACCACGGCATTGTCGATTCCCATGCCAGCCAGCGCCGCCATGCAATGCTCGACGGTCTCGACGTACAGCGTTCCATTGCGCAGGCAGGTGCGGCGCGGGCGGTTCATGACGTTCTGCACGAGCGCGGCGATGGTGGCGACCTTGCCATCCTGCTCGCGGACAAAGGTGATGCCGCTGTTGACGAGGGCCGGGCCAATGGTCAGCGTCGAGGTCTCTCCGGAAAAGAGCCCCGGCCCAACCAACGATGCCTCGCGGGAAACTGTTTTTTGACAATCGCTCAACGCACCATCCAATACAAAAGTCCCCGCCGCCGGGGGATCGGGGAGTATACCGGCGAGAGGGGGGATGCGAAACTTGCGGGGCCAAAAGTGGCAGGTTTGCGCGCCGGGTCATAGAAGGGCAATCGCGTTTACGGGCAAACGCTCAGCCTGCGATGAAATAAACGGCACTTTTGCTCATCTCGCAATAGGCTCTCAATGTTGCGCGATGCCTCGACTTCGTCCCGAACTACACGGACGAATGACTCCAATTCTTGTGCCGTTGGCTGGTCACCGTTCCACACGGCGATGAAATCGAATTGCGCGCCATGCTGCATGAGTCTCGGGGGAATGCGATCGAACTTTCCGACTAGGATGCCATATCTCAAGTATGGCTGAACGTGCCGATGCGAGGCCGCCTTCGCCCCGTAAACCAAGGCGTCATGCGTCGTGACGTTTCCCAGTTTGCACTCGATGACCACACGCGGAAGCCAAAGATTGCCGCCGCGCGTTTCGTGGATGAGCAGGTCGGTCTGATAAGCCTTGGTGAGCGGTGTTCCTACTTTGTCGCCGTCGTATTCGAGTGCCTCGTGGCGATAGGCGACACGTTTACCTTGGGACACAACCAACTCTGGCGAACCGCTTAGGATGACTGCTATCTGTCCGCGCAAACCTTTGACCCACGGATTTTCACGACTTGCTCGGGCTGTCATGCCACGGATTTACCGAGATCACTATTAGTTGTCCATCGCGCGGGCCTTTCGCTGCTTTTTCATCCTACCCTCACCGCGTGGTGACGCGGCCTAAATGCCTCCGACTTGAACCAATCGAGGGCTTCCTGCTCCCTGGGCTCCAACGGAGCAACCGGTTCGAGGCGTGCCGTGAATTGAACCGCCACCGCATCCAATTGCCGGTCCTCGGATGAACTCAGGCCCGCCAGGCAAAGAAGCGGCTCGGCATCCAAACCCAGAAACGCAGCCAGACGAATCACCGTCTCGCAACTTCCGATGGTGCCTTTGCTGGTCTCAACCGCGATAAGTTCCGTGAGACTGACCTGGGCCTTTTCCGCAAACTGCACCGACGAGAGACCCAATTGGCGCCGCGATAGTTCGATGAAATGGGCGAGCGAGCGCCGGGTGGCTTCTGTTTTCAGAGCTTCCAGTCGCCCTTGCAGACCGCCGACCTCGATGGAAACGCCTTCCTCGGCGTCGGCCATCCGCAGCACCCATGCATCATCGCGTTGGACTTGATCGAACATGCTCATCGTGAACCTATCTTCCAGCTTGATCGGGAAACGGGTCATAGCACCAGCAACTCGGCCTTCTTGTTTTTGGCGTCCTCCAGAAACAGCTTGCCCCCTTTGGCCAGCTTGAAGTCGACCAACTGATACAATCGCAGCGCGTGGCGGAGGATCGCCGTCTTGCTCATCTCCTTCTTGGCGGCAAGTTCCTCCAGCACCTCCATCTCGCGGCCAGTGAGGTTCAGCGTCATGGTTTTCTTATCATCCATGCCGGGATAATATAGGAAAAATAGCTAAAATGTCAACTATCGCTTGTCGGGAAATGGGGAAAGTGGAGACCTCGCACAATGAAAAAACCGCCGTGCGATCCGGCGGCATGCCGAGTAGCGTCAGAGGTTCGAGCTCTCGCGGTCGAGCTGGAGCGGCAGCGAGTTTGGGCAGCCCGCGCGTTTCACCAGACGACCGTGTCGCAATGGCCGCCGCCCGCTTAGTTCGTCGGCGCCCCGTCCGAAGGACGGGCCGTGAGTTGCCCGAGCAATTGGCGGGCTGGCGCGCAGGATGGATCGATGGCGAGGGCGGCTTGGAGCTCCTGGCGGGCGAGGTCCGGGCGGTTCACAAGGACGTAAAGTTTCGCCATATCGAGGCGGAAGTCCGGCTGATTGGGCTCCAGTTCCACCGCGCGTCGCATCGCCATCACGGCCCCGCGGGGAACCTTCCATTTCCACAGGAGCACCGCGAGTTGGCGGCGCACTTCCGGGATGTTCGGATCAATCTTGTCCAGGACGTAGTGCAGGATCTCCTTGGCCTCGACGAACTGCTCCTTCGCGATAGCCTGTTTGGCCAGTTCGAGGTATTCCGGGACGGACTTGCCGGTTGGCACGGTCTGGCGGTATCGCTCCACGCCTTCCCGGACGACCGCTTGAACGCCTTCCAGGCCTTTGAGGGCGAAGGCGCGCGCCAGCACGGTGTAGAAGTCGGTGAACTCCGCATTGTGGCTGCTGATCCAGACTCGCTTGGCAATCAGCGGCTTGGCGAGCAGGATCTCTTTTTCCAGGTTACGGCGGCTCTCCCGTTCTTCGGGGGTCATCTCCGTCAGGACAAAATCGTCGCGGGGGATACACAGGGCCTGCGCGTATGGCTCGCCCTTGCGAAAGATGTGCCGCTGCCCGGGCGCGGGATTCTTGAACACGACGAACAGTTTCTGGGGCCACCATTCGCTTTGCACATGGCCGCAAACGGCCGGCGCGACGGTTTCAGTTTCGTCGCGGTAGAATCGCGGGTGCGGCTCGACTCGCAGCACATACCCCGGCGGCACCTGAATGTCGAGCGACGTGCCAAACAAGTAGTCGGTCACCGGCGGATGCGAAAGGGTAAAGTCCTTTCGCGGGTCACCGCCTTCCCCCGGCTCTTTCTCCAGGTTCCATCGGAACTCCACCTTCCCGCTCACGTTCACCACTTGCAATTCGGTCTCGTATTGGTAGAGCAGTTCAAAACCGTGAATGCAGGCGTCGGTGAATGCCGGGCAGTGCCACGCCTCGGGGCGCGAGCCATTCTCCTTTTTCCGCTCGGCCGATCCGCCCCAGCCGCCGATGGCAACCTTGATTGGCCGCGGCGGCAGCGCCTTGCCCTCCAGGCGGTACTTGATTTCCAGTTTCGCCATTCATCCTCCCGAACCGGCAACGCGCAAGGACGGGACTGCCGTCACCCGATGTGCCCGATGGGAAATAGCAGCGACAGGACTCGAACTACCGCCAGAATCATCGGGAAAACCTACCCTAACAGAAAAAAACGGCACGAATTCCGGCACACTCAAAGACGATTCCGACGCCTTCGATGAATTGTGGATAACTTTTCAACGTCTAAACGTCAAGGAACGCCGGCAACTTTTGGCGCTGGCCCGAAGCATGGTAAAGTAAACGCGGGAACGGCGGGGCTTGATCCCCTCGCCGACGATCTCGGGGCGCGCTTGGCGGTCTCACCTTCCGCCTTCCGCCCCCGGATCGGCCCGCCCCCCTGAAAGGTGAAGATATGACCCATCACGAAATTGCGACGCATTTTCATTTCCTGCATTCCATGTTTGCCCCGATCCTTGGCCCGCGCCCCAGGACAACCATGCGGTTCGCCGACGTGCCAGATGACCGCACTGACACGCACGGGCCGGCGCCCACGACGCGAAAGCAATGGTTTGAGCAGATAAGCCGAATGGCCGATTCCACGATCATTGCGGCAAGGTTGCTGCCGGAAGAGCTGCGCACGCGCGGCGGCAGGGCAATCCTCGACGCCCTGTCGGCGACAAAGGAAGCGATGTTTGGATGGGAAGTGAGTGATGAGCGGCGGGGCAGGCTTTGGGAAGAGCTAACCAGCGTCAAAAACGCCGTGGCCCACCTGGCGGAGGAACCGCCGAGGGCCGTGGCGGCGAACGCAAAGGCCGCCGCTAAGCCCACCCGCAAACACCGGCAGCGGGAACCCGCCAAACGCCTTACCAGCAAGCAATTGGTCGCGGCGGAGGTCTTCGGCAACTGCCAAAGTAATTATTCCGCTACCGCCCGCAAGCTGGGGCTGAGCCGATCGGCCACGAAAGACAGAATCGACGCCGGTTACAAAAAGCTGGGGCAGAAAG
>Ga0075522_10000597_pt1 | contig 26502 bp, 20 predicted proteins | sample NGEPerA_FD_74796 | JGI IMG/M metagenome (GOLD analysis project Ga0075522, IMG submission 74796) | Arctic peat soil microbial communities from the Barrow Environmental Observatory site, Barrow, Alaska, USA - NGEE PermafrostL2-A | ecosystem: Environmental > Terrestrial > Soil > Wetlands > Peat ...
GTTATTACGGTCCCGCCGGCAGGCCAATTGCGCGCTATTTGGAACTAATGCAACAGGCGTCCCAAGGGTTTAACTTATGGATTTTCACGGCGACGGACGTGCCGTTTTTGCGCTTCAAACCACTGGCGCAGGCCGAAGGGCTCTGGCAGGAGGCCGAGCAGGCGGTGGCGGGCAACGAGGAGTTGCTGGCGCGCGTTCGCCAAGGCCACCTTGCTATCCAATCTGTTTGGCTGGAGCGTTGGAGTTCACTGCGCCAAGAATGCTCGCGGGCAGGTGGAACGTGGCCATTCACCGGGACCAGAGATGAACTGGCCCGCCAATGGCTGGCGGTGGCACAAGGTGTTCCCGGAAAACCATGGACGAAGGTGACAGTGGTTGGCGAATCAAGTTTCGGGCCTCAAGAGTTCGTCTCGCGGCTCCCGAAAGAACCATAGACCCATTTCCACCAGTGAGCGGTTGACTATCGCCGATCCGAATCAATCCCTTTGGTTCTCGCTTCGAGGGTCGTGATACTGTGTGCCGCCGCGTCCTGCATCCCCCGCCCCAATTCGCTTGGCGCATCCCGCAAATCAAATCACTGCTCTTTCGGGAACTATGACGCCTGAAGCAGCCGCCTTGGATACCAGCAAATCCAACTGTTCGAGACAAAAGCGCGACCACGATTCATAACCAGAGAGATCTTTCACAGCATCTGCCATTGGGATAAACTCAGGGCCCGCGATGCCGTCACGCCGGCCGGCAACGTTCTCGTTGGACACCTGCATAATATGCACGACGCCAAAATGGACATAGCCAACTTCCGTGCTGTCGTCGTTGATTACTGCCACCGCAACCTCTTTTGCCTCATTAATGGCAACTTCCTCCATTAATTCGCGCCGCATTCCCTCTTGGTAGCCACTACGCTCGCTGCTGAAAAGCCCATGATCTTCTTCGGAGATGTGCCCCCCAATTCCGACGGAATACAAACCGTGCAACCGTGTTTCCTGGCCGCCCTTGCCGCGGCGATAGCGCAATATCTTGTCGTTGCAAATCAAAAGAACGTAGGGGATGAGCTGCTTGTAACGTTTATCCTGTTCCGCATCACTTCGGTTCAGGTAAACCAACTTGGAAACGGAAGTGACTGCAGGCAGGTATTTTTCCACCTCCAAGCTGAGTCCCTGAAAAACCCCAAGGTCTTCGAGAAGTTTCCGTTCAAAACAAAGCACTCTTTCTTCGATTGCCATTCGTTCATTTACCTTTCGTTACCATATAGCCAGAATAATAGTTGTGTTCCGATGGACAACGAGCCAAATGTATTTTTTGTTATTAACTGGTTATTCACATTATCCCATGCCCGAGCCAAGCTAATAATTTATCACCATGGGCCGCGAGCGAGCGTCATTGTCAAACCGAATCCAGAGTAACTTGTCCCCCGAAGAATAAACAGTATTTGTGACTACTTGGCCGTCCAGTGTGACTGAGCGCGGAGCGGTCGGAGCCTGAACCAGTAGAACGGCGGGCGTATGCCCTACTCCTTCAACTGCCAACGAAAGTGAATTACCTTCGTTATGGATATGCGAACTCCGGCACGCCGAAGCGAGGAATTGCGGTTTGGCGTCGGAAGCCGTTTGCAGGTCGCGCAGAAAATAGCGGGCGCCGGGAGCGAGACGAATGTCGTTCTGCACCCTAAGTTGGGCGTCAAATAAATTGATGAACCGTCCGTGAAGTTCCTTGGGCTCACCCGCGATAGATTCGTCCAAGCCTGCGGCGATGAGGTAGGGGCCGCGCCGCAGCAACAGGTAATTGGAGTCATGCCAGCTCAAGCCACCTTTCTGGGCGGCTTGTTTGACGATGGCCACAACGGCGGCGGCGCCTGCCTCACTTTTGGCAAGATCGGACGGATTGCGGCGCAGCCAGAGAACGCTTCCGCTGCCAAACTGCCAATTCGTTCGGTCCACCGCAGGATTGAATCCCAGTTGCTCAAACAGATGTTCCCGAGGCGTTCGGTAGTGGCGCCCGTTGCTATTCCACCACTCTCGCACCGTATTGTAGGGATCGGAATCGTCTTCGCACACGACCAGGATGCCGCCGCGTTTAACCCAACTGGCTAATTGCGAATGAACCTCCGGGGTCAACGGCTTCATGCCCTGGTAGGTCAGAAGCAGCACTCGATAGCTTTCGAGAAAATGCGGCAGCGCCACATTTTCCAGTTGGACAGTAGTAACCGGCAAACCGTGTTTCAACAACGGCATGGCCAAGCCGTAGATTTGACTCAGGTGCGGATCGCTCGGAGTAGGATCGCCGCGCTGAAACATTAATGAGTCACTCACTAACACGCCTACGCCGGTCGTGCCGCAATCCCATTCGATGCGCTCCTGCTTCATATCATTCAATGCCTCCATCACGGTTTGCAACTCTGAGGCATAGGCGGGAGGGATTGGCTTGCGATTCTCAAGCTCTGCCGATTTCGGGTAGCGTTTGCCGAAAATGCGTTCCGGCCAGGGCGCAACCTCGAATTGTCAGACCTCGGGCTGAAAGAGGGATGCGACCAGCGTGGATTCCCAGTTGCGCTGGTAATCGTTCCAGTCGTGGTTGGGATTGTCCTCGATGGGATCGTTTAATAACCACGCCGTCCGGCCAGTCCCGCGCACGAGGTTTTGAACCGCGCCGTATTCCAGAAAGGCCGTCTCGAAGGTCCGCTCCCGCAGATGTCCTGCGTAAAGATTGGGCGTGCGCGCCGTCCCGGTCCAGACTTGCCCAATATAACCGTCGCAGCCGCGCAGTTGGTCCAGACTCGATTCAGGGCTGACAATGCGCCACGCAGCGTAGTTCAGAAGACTGTGAGTGGCCACATAGCAGCGGACGTGACGCCCGGCGCGTTGGCTGTAATCATGCACGTAATCGAAGACCTGCTGCAAGGTGCGGCGATAAAGAAAATACTTGAGCTTGGAAGCGCGCCATTGGGCATCCACCGAACTTTGGGGCGCCTGCCATGGTTCGCCGTAATGCGCCTGCCATTCCCTTTTAAAGCTTTCGGAGTAACCGCTGTTCACCCAGAACTCAGGCTCTTCCAGGTGAATGGCCTCCGCGCCGGCATCGAGAGCGCGCTGGATGCCTGCGCATAGAAATTTGCCGAAGTTTGTGCTTGGACACATGTAATACGAGTCGCCCCCATGAGTGCGCTTTCGACCGTCGCTCACTGTTTGCGCCTCGTCCTCGTGGTTTTTACCGTCGAAGCGGCCATAGAGGTAATCCTGGTACTTTCCCCATGCGACGCCGGTCATGACCTGGATACGATAGCCATGGGCGCGCCAGGATTCGATGCGGCGCGGCAAGGTCGAATCAATGCCGTAAACAATGGCCACATCGGCCCCCAGGTCACCTATTTCGGACCACAGTTTGCCGGTTTGGAAACAAGTGCGTTCCAAGTCCTGGACAGCGTTGGATGGAAGCAGCGCGGGCGGCTTCTCGCCCGCCAGCAAAGTCATTTGAATGGCGGCGAGAATGGCAGAACCGAGAAACAATAATCGCATTTTCAATCGTCAATAATGCATAAACCGCAACCATGCAATGCCAATCCCAAAAGTAAAAACCGTGAGAGGCAGGCCCACTTTAAAATATTCCCAGAAAGAAATTGTCACTCCTTCTTGTCTGGCTCTTTCCACGACAATCAAGTTGGCGACCGATCCTAGAATGGTGAGATTGCCGGCCAGCGTGCTCGAGGCTGCGAGGGCCAGCCACGCGTCTTGTTGCACGGTGCGAGGAATTGCCTGCATGACCGGCTTGAAAAGCAAGACCGCGGGAACGTTGCTCACTACGTTAGAGAGAATGGCGGACGCCCCGCCGAGCAACGTAATGGGATGGCTTCGCAACCAATGCCAGTGTTCCACATCCCAATGACTGACAATTTGGTCTTGAAACCCATGCACCACGATGAAAAGTCCGGCAAACATGACAAGCAGCCTCCAATCCACTTGCTGGAAAATCTTCCCGGACTTGACGCGGCCGAGAAGCAGAACGGCGGCAGCCGCCATGGCGGTCAAAGCCAGGGGAAAGCCCAGACAAAAAAAGCCGATGGCAAGCAAAGTGACGGCGATGCTCTTCTTTTGCAGCCAACGATGAAGGCGGCGGTCGGGAATTTTGTCATTTTCGATGGCAGACGGCGGACCGGCGCGGACAGCCAGTCTCTTTCGGCAGACAAAACATACGACCGCAAAATTGACCGCGAGCCCAAGCATCGCCACAGGCAAAAGACGCTCCGCAAAGCGAAGATACGGGATTTGAGATTGCACACCTATAATCATGTTTTGCGGATTGCCCGTGATCGTGGCGGTTGAACCGATATTTGCAGCGGTGGCCAGTCCGATAAGGTGAGGCAAAGGATCGAAACGAAGCTTTCTGGCCAAATGCAAAATCAACGGCGTCAGAGCGATGCAGACCACGTCGTTGACCAGAATTGCCGAGAGCATTCCCGAAAGCAAAATAGTTACCGCCAAAAGCGCTCGCGCTGTCTTGATGCGGCCCAACGACCATGCGGTCAGCCGAACAAACACGCCCGACAATCGCAGAAAGCCCACCACCACCATCATGCCAAAAAGCAATAAAAGCGTTTCGTAATCGATCGAGTCCGGTCCCATCGCCTCCTTGAAGGTCATAGCCCCCGTGATGAGCATCAGCGTTCCGCCGACAAACGCAATCGCCGCGCGGTCCAGGCGAAGACCGGGCACCTTGCCCACGGCAAGGCCAATATAAGTCAGGACAAAAATTGTGATGACTTCAAATGACAAGATTGTCATGCTCCTTTCATGCTTCGTTCACGCGCCTCAAATAACATCCAGACAAGTATGGAACAAGTTAAACCGCAGTTGAGAAAAAAATGCGAGGAACCGCTCTAATTCCGATGTCACTTCAGCGCGAATTTGAGAAATCGGGCTCCTGGCTTTTCCGTTATCGCAGCTATTTGCCGTTGCTCATCCTCCCCATTTTTTTCCTGGGCCTGCGGCGGTTTAGCTACCTGGATCAAAGCCACTTCGTCAACGAAATCTGGCAGGTCTTTTGTCTGGCCGTCTCCTTCCTCGGGCTGGCCGTGCGCATCATCACTATCGGACGCGTGCCCTTCGGCACTTCCGGCCGGAACACGCGCGAACAAATCGCCGACACCTTGAACACTACCGGCATTTATTCCATTGTCCGCCATCCGCTCTATCTGGGCAATTATCTTATTATGCTGGGCTTCGCCTTGTGGCCCCACCTCTGGTGGCTGGCGGTTTTAATGACCTGCATTTACGCCCTTTACTATGAGAGGATCATGATGGCCGAAGAAGCCTTTTTGCGGCAGCGCTTTGGCGATACATTTGAAAACTGGTCCGCCCAAACTCCGGCCATCATTCCCCGATTTCGCAGTTGGAGACCGTCGCTTGTTTCCTTTTCCTGGCGGCATGTTGCGCAACGCGAATACAACGGCTTCTTCCTGATTATTTCGGTATTTTTTTTACTTGACCTTATCGGCGACTCGATCGCCGATAGAAACTTTCACGTCGATTATGGCTGGTTCGGTGTTTTTCTGACCGGATTCGTTATTTTTGCCGTCTTACGCACTTTGAAGAAACGGACCCGTTACCTGAATGTCGAGGGTCGATAAAAACCGCAACAACGTTATAACACTACTATGAAAAAAATATTCAGTCTTGCTGTATTCACCACCCTGAGCGTCGTCACTGTCCTCCCTGGCCGTTCACAGAGCGCGTATAAGTTCTCGAAGGAAATTCCCATCCCAGGCGAAGGCGGTTGGGATTATGTATCGGTGGACCCGGTTGGGCGCCGTCTTTACATGAGCCACGCCACCGAGGTGGTTGTCGTGGACCTTGACAGCGAAACCGTCGTGGGAAAAATCGCCGACACCCCCGGTGTTCACGGCCTCGCGCCCGCGCCCGAATTGGGGCGCGGCTTTGTCAGCGACGGCCGGGAAAATAAAGCCAGCATCGTTGATCTCAAAACGTTGCAAACGATTGCCAAAGTGGACACAGGCCGGAATCCCGACGGCATGCTCTACGAGCCCGGCCACCAGGAGGCATATATGTTCAACGGGCGGGGCCAATCGGCCACCGTCATCGACGCCAAGGCAGGCAAGGTCGTCGCCACCATTCCCCTGGATGGCAAGCCGGAATTTGCGGCAGCCGACCCCGAGGCCAACCGGGTTTACGACAATCTGGAAGACAAGAGCGTCGTCGCCGTGATCGACACAACGACCCATCAAGTCGTCAACCGCTGGCCCATCGCTCCCGGCGAGGAAGGTTCGGGCATGGCCATTGACGTGGCTCATCACCGGTTATTCATTGGCTGCGGCGGGAGCAAGAGCATGGTCATGATGGATAGCGCCTCGGGCAAAGTGATTGCTTCTGTGCCCATTGGCCAAGGGGTGGATGCTTGCGCCTTCGATCCCGGAACCCAACTGGCTTTCAGCTCTTGTGGAAACGGCACAACCACCATCGCGCACGAAGACTCGCCCGACAAGCTGACCGTCGTGCAGACTCTCACGACTGAGCGCAGCGCGCGGACCATGACCATCGACCCCAAAACCCATCGCATCTATCTTCCGTCGGCCAAATTCGACGCCCCCGCCGCCGGCCAGCGGCGCGGCAAAATGGTGCCGGGTTCTCTGAAGCTGCTTGTTTACGGAATGGAATAAAGGACTTTTCAATCATGCGCGTCCTGGTCGTGGAAGACGAAAAGAAGACGGCGTCGTTCATCCGCAAGGCCCTGCAGGATGCCGGCTTCGCAGCGGATGTCTGCCATAATGGCAATGACGCCCTGGTCGCCGCGCAGGGCACGCCTTTCGACGCGATTATACTCGACATCATGCTGCCGGGACGGGACGGGCTCAGCGTCTTGCGCCAATTGCGCGAGGCTAAAAACACCACGCCTGTTCTCCTGCTCTCCGCGCGAGGCGAGCTGGATGAACGGGTGGAAGGCCTGAACGCGGGCGCGGATGATTATTTGCCCAAGCCTTTCGCTCTGGTGGAACTGGCTGCCCGGGTTCGCGCGTTGACCCGCCGCGGCGCCGGCCAGTCAAAATCACCTCTTCTACATGTGGGGGATCTGACTCTCGATACCAACACCCATCAAGCCCGGCGAGGCGAAGCCAATTTCGAGCTAACGGCTCGCGAGTATCGTTTGCTGGAATTTCTGATGCGCTCGGCCGGCCGCATTTGCGGACGAATGGCTATCCTGGAAAAAGTTTGGGATTACGATTTCGATCCCGGCTCGAATTTGGTGGACGTATATATCAAGCGCTTGCGCGAAAAAATTGACGCGGGTTTTGAGACCAAGCTGTTCCATACCGTTCGCGGCATGGGCTACTTGATGAAGGAACCACCTTGAGAATTCGCACCCGGTTGACTCTGTGGTATGCAGCGGTGCTGGCGGTTTCGCTTCTGCTCATCAGCGGGTCGGCCTACCATGAACTAGCCGAGCAAATGGAACGCAGCCACAAGGTGCAGCCAATCCGGCACGCCGTTTACGAGGCGAGCGAAATCATTTTTCACGTTGGATTACCGGCCATCGTGCTGGGGCTGGCGGGAGGTTGGTGGCTGACGCGCCGGACTTTGCGGCCCCTGGCGGAACTGACCAAGGCGGCCAAAGGCATTGATGAGCGCACTTTGAGCCGTCCCCTGCCCCATTCCGGCAACGGCGACGAATTGGATGAACTGGCCGTGGTGCTCAACATGACGCAGGCGCGATTGCACGAATCATTCAAGCGAATCCACGAATTCACGCTTCACGCCTCGCACGAGTTGAAGACGCCTCTGACCGTCCTGCGCGGCGAATTGGAAACCGCGTTGCGCGATGAAGACCTGCCCGCCGCGCAACGCGAGCGCGCCCTCAGCCAGCTCGACGAGGTCGAGCGGCTCTCGAAAATTGTCGATGGCCTCGCCTTGCTCACCAAGGCTGACACCGGCCAGGTCAAGTTGAAAAAAGACGCGATTGAATTGGATGAACTGGTGCGCGATATTTATGCCGACGCCATCATTCTGGCCGAGCCGGCAGGGGTAAAAGTGGACTTGGCGGCTTGCGACCTGATTACAGTCATGGGCAACGCGCATCGCTTGCGTCAATTGCTGCTCAACCTGGCGGATAATGCCGTCAAGTATAATGAGGCGGGCGGATCGATTTCGATGGAACTGCGCCGCGTCAAGGACACGGCCCGCTTCGCCATTGCCAATACCGGCCCGGGCATTTCCGCCGATTTGCTTCCACGCGTCTTCGACCGGTTTTTTCGCGGCGACCCCGCTCATAGCGCGGACGCTGACGGTTGCGGATTGGGTTTGAGCATTGCCCAGTGGATCGCCGACGCTCATGGAGGAACGATCCAAATGGAGTCCGTTCCCGGCAAGCTGACCAGTGTCACTTTGAATCTGCCCATCCCTTCACAGGTGAGCGTATGATAAGGCGCTGGATTAGCATTAGCCTGGTGTTTCTGGCGGGTTGCGTCCGCTTTCATCCAGTCGCGCTTTCGCCCGAACGGGTGGCGGCTGAATTGGACAACCGATCATTGACCAATACGGCGCTAAAAGTCTTTCTTGAGCGAAACCTGCATCGGAATTTTGCGCAGTGGCCTGCCCCATCGTGGGATTTCGATATGCTTGTTCTGACCGCATTCTATTATGAGCCTTCCTTGAGCGTGGCCCGGGCCGAGTGGAGTGTGGCTCGCGGCGGAATCGAAACCGCCGCTGGGCGTTTAAATCCGACCGTATCCATGACTGGCGGATACGACACTGGCATTGCGGGAAATTTCAGCCCGTGGATGCCGGCAATTGTGTTCGATCTCCCTCTCGAAACCGCCGGCAAACGCAAGAAACGCATGGAACAGGCGCTCCATCTTTCCGACGCCGCGCGATGGAACATTGCCACCGTTGCGTGGCAGGTGCGCGGGGAAGTGCGGGCGAACTTATTGGAGCTATACACCGCCCGCGAAACCCAAGCGCTGGCTGCCGCCCAGGCAGCGGCGCAGGCTGACGCAGTAAGATTACTAGAGGGCCAAGCCAAGGCGGGCAGCGTGTCCGCCTTCGAGGCCAGCCAGACGCGAATGGCGCTGGATCGGGCCCGCCTGACCGAACAACAAGCTCGCGGCGCGGAAGCCACCGCTCGCGCCGCTTTGGCCGTCGCGATGGGCGTGCCGTCGTCCGCCCTCAAAGACATCTCGTTCGATTTCGCGGCATTGCGCAACTATCCAAAAACGTTGACCTTGCGCGCGGCGCGACAGCAGGCCGTTCTGCATCGTCCTGACATTTTGGCCGCGCTGTCCGAATACGAAGCCAGTCAAGACACATTACGCCTTGAAATTGCCAGGCAATATCCCGACGTGCATTTGAACCCAGGCTATCTGTGGAACCAAGGCAACCAAGGTGACAGCGAATGGCAGTTGGGCCTCAGTGTGGAATTGCCCGTCTTCAACCGCAATCAAGGCCCCGTCGCCGAGGCCCAGGCGCGCCGAATTTCCGCCGCCGCCCGCTTCCGCGCGCTGCAAGCGAAGGTCCTCGGCGAGGTTGACCTGGCGCTGGCCGGCTACCAGAGCGCGCTCCAGGAATCCGCCGTCGTGCAAACATTCTCGGAAACGTTGCGGGACCGGCTGGACTCTGTGCTGGCCCAACAAAAAGCGGGAGAAGCCGATCCCTTGACCGTCGCCAATGCCAGAGTGGAATTCTATGCTGGAGCGGCTTTCCGTTTAGAAACCAACGTGAAAATTTCCCGGCTTTTCGGACAGTTGGAAGACGCGGTGCAAAACCCGTTAACGATGCCCGGCGCCCTCCTCCGCAACACCGAAAATAATCCCTATGAACCATAAACCCCTCCTGGGTGTTGCCGCTCTTATTTTGGTCCTGATTGGCAGCGCAACTGCCGCCTCGGTCAAACAGGACACCAATGGCAATGTCGTCCTGACAATTGACGGCAACACCCAAAAACGAATTGAAGTCCAAGTGGAACCCGCAGTCGCGGCGACGCAGAGCCCGGAAGTGAAAGGTTATGGCCGTGTCATTGATCCCGCCCCCCTGATTGCCCAGACCTCCGAGCTGGCCACCGCTCAGGCCGCTTATGTCGCTTCCAGCAATGATCTCGTTCGGTTAAAAACTTTGGAGGGCCAGGGCAACACTTCGGCCCACGCGGTGCAAACGGCGGAAGCTGCCGCGTTGCGGGACCAACTCGCCGTCCAATCTGCCAGCGATCGCCTCGCCTTGTCGTCGGGCAGGATTTTGGCCAAGCAGGAGGATTTGGCCGCCTTTATCCACCGCCTTACGTCCGATGAAATTGTCTTGGTGCGGATTGATGTCCCGGTTGGGGAGGGCTTTCCGGCGTCTCCCATCGGCGCGCGCATTGTCGATCTTTCTGGAAAAACAATTGAGGCCAAATTTCTCGGGGCGGTTCCCGCGGTGGACCCTGCGTTGCAAGGGGCCGGATTCATTTTCGTCGCGAAGACAAAGCCCGCGAATCTCCTCTTCGGAGAATCCGTTGCGGGCTACCTCCAGTTTGCCGGAAGGCCGGTTATGGGTGTCGCCATTCCTCGAAATGCCGTGGTGCGGTCACAAGGCGCGGCATGGGTTTATCTCAAAAGCGGCGAAGAGACGTTTACCCGAATTGAAATTGATCTGGGGCAGCCCATCGCCGGCGGCTGGTTTGTCACTCAAGGCGTGAAGGCCGGCGACCCATTGGTGACCAACCCCCCGCAACTGCTTCTTTCCGAGGAATTGAAAGCCTCCATCACCGCAGGCCGAGATTAACCCAGTCTTCATGCTCAACCGCATCGTTTATTTTTCTTTGCGCTTTCGAGGCGTAGTCGTGGCTCTGGCGTGCCTGCTCACGGGCTACGGAATCTACACGGCTTACAATGCAAAACTCGATGTCTTTCCCGATTTCGTTCCACCCCAGGTGGTTGTCCAAACTGAATCGCCGGGACTGTCGCCCGAGCAAGTCGAATCTCTGGTCACGCGCCCTCTCGAAGTGACGATCAATGGGTTAGGCAACATGGACTCCTTGCGTTCGGAATCCATCCCTGGCCTCTCAGTCATCACCGCAGTCTTCAAGGAAGGGACCGATATTTTTGTCGCGCGGCAAATGCTGGCCGAAAAACTGGCCGAAACCGCCGGGGAATTGCCCGCCGGCGTCAAGACGCCCATGATGTCCCCGCTCACTTCCGCGACGATGGACTTGCTGAAAATCGGCCTGGTTTGCGACAAACTCACGCCGATGGAATTGCGGACCTTGGCCGACTGGACGATCCGCCCGCGGCTGCTCTCCGTTCCGGGCGTGGCCCGTTGCATGGTTTTCGGCGGCGAGGTGCGGCAACTGCAAATTCAAGTGCATCCCGAGCGACTCCTCGCCTATGGACTTTCCCTCTCGGACGTGCTGGCGGCGGCCCGCGCTTCGACCGCGGTGATGGGCGCGGGCTTTGTCGAAAACGCCAATCAGCGCATCGTCATTCAGACCGAGGGGCAGGCCCTCACGCCCGAGGTTTTGGGAGAAACGGTTGTGGCCCATCATGACGGCCAGAGCGTCCGCCTCAAAGACGTGGCTTTGGTGCAGGATGGTTCCGAGCCGAAGTTTGGCGATGCTCTCATTCAGGGGCGTCCCGGCATTATGATGGCCATGGCAAGTCAATATGGCGCGAACACGATGGACGTCACCCTGGCGGTCGAAGCCGCCCTCAAAGAAATGGACCCGATTTTTGCCCAGAACCAGATTACGGTGTTTCGGCGTCTGCACCGTCCGGCCACATTTATTGAGACTTCGTTGTCGAATATTAAACACTCACTCTGGCTCGGCGGCATTCTGGTGGCGGTGGTGCTGTTCATTTTCCTGGGCCATTTCCGCACCGCTTTTATTTCGCTGACCGCCATCCCCCTCTCGCTCCTCACAGCCATTATTCTACTCGACAAGTTTGGGGTGACGCTGAACACCATCACGCTGGGCGGCCTGGCTATTGCCATTGGCGAAGTGGTGGACGACGCTATTATTGACGTCGAAAACATTTTCCGCCGCTTGCGCGAAAATCAGGGCATCGCCTCTCCTCGTCCGGCCTTCCGCGTCGTGCTGGAGGCCTCGCTCGAAGTTCGCAGCGCGGTGGTCTATGCCACCTTCATTGTGGCGCTGGTCTTTTTGCCGGTGCTGACCTTGACGGGTTTGCAGGGGCGATTCTTTGCGCCGCTGGCTTTGAGTTATATCCTGGCCATCATGGCTTCGTTAGCCGTTGCCTTGACGGTGACGCCCGCGCTTTCGTTGTTGTTTTTTGCCAAGGGAGTCAAGAGTTCCGCCGAGCCCCGGCTGCAAAGATGGTTGAAGTCCGCCTATGGCAAAGCGCTCCGGTTCTTCGCCCGATGGCCGCGGGTTATCCTCTTTTCGGTGTTTGCCATATGCGTGGCCGCCGTCCTGATTCTTCCTCATTTCGGCAGTGAATTTCTGCCGGATTTTCGCGAAGGCCATTTTGTGCTGGGCGTCCAGGCCGTTCCGGGCACATCCCTGGCCGAGCTGATGCAAGTGGGCCGACAAATTTCGCGCGAACTTTTACAGAACACGAATATCGTCACGGTCGAACAACAGCTTGGCCGCGCCGAGCAAGGCGAGGACACTTTTGGATCGCATCAATGCGAATTTCATGTGGAATTGAGAACCGGCGTCTCGGGCGAGGAAGAAGAAAACATTCAGAAAGAGATTCGCAAAGTCCTGGATGGCTTTCCCGGCCTTCAATCCGAGGTCATGACATTCCTGGGCGACCGCATCGGTGAAACCATCTCGGGCGAAACCGCCCCCGTTGTGATCAACGTTTACGGGGATGATCTGGATGTCATCGATGATAAGGCCAAGGAAGTTTCCGATGTTCTGTCAAAAGTCCAAGGCGCCGCCGGAGTGGAAATAAAGTCGCCACCCGGCATGCCGCGCATGGAAATACGCCTGCGGCCCGAGCGCCTGACCCAATTCGGCTTCCGTTCTGCCGATGTGCTGGAAGCGGTACAAACAGCCTATCAAGGCGCGATCGTCGCGCAGGTTCACCAGGACAATCGCGTCTCGGACGTGGCCGTCATTCTCGATGAGCGAAGCCGGCAGGAACCGGAACAAGTAGGGTCACTGATGCTGAAGAATTCAGAGGGCTTGAATATGCCGCTGAAGGAACTGGCGGAAGTGTATATGACCACTGGCCGCTATTCGATCATGCACGACGGCGCCATGCGCCGCGCCGTCGTCACCTGCACGCCGCAAGGACGGGATGTGACTTCGTTTGTGGACGATGCCAGAAAACAAGTGGCGGCCAAAGTCGCTTTTCCGAAAGGCGTCTTTGCTATTTTCAGCGGCGCGGCTGAGGCCACCAAAAAGGCGCAGCAACAATTGCTCCTCAACTCCGCCATGGCCGCCGCCGGCATCCTTCTCTTGTTGATCATCGTCACCGGCGACTGGCATAATCTGGCTCTGATTTTGGCCAATGTGCCTTTTGCGCTGGTCGGTGGAATCTTGGCCGTCTTTTTGACCAATTATTTTGATCCGGAGGCCGGCGGAATCACCATTGGATCGCTCGTCGGCTTCGTCACTCTCTTTGGCATAACCACCCGCAATTCCATCATGATGATTTCGCACTTCGAGCATTTGGTGCATCAGGAGGGAATGGCGTGGGGCCTCGAAGCCGCTTTGCGCGGAGCCTCGGAGCGGCTCATTCCGATCCTGATGACCGCGCTGGTGACGGCCATCGGTTTGCTCCCGCTGGCCATTGGCAGCGGCGAGGCCGGACGTGAAATCGAGGGGCCAATGGCCATCGTCATTCTCGGAGGATTGTTCACGTCCACCGTCCTAAATTTGCTGGTGCTTCCCACCCTTGCGTTGCGTTATGGCCGCTTTCTGCCCAAGCAAAACGAGGAGGGCTGAGTCCACCGCCCGTCGATTAGGAATCGCCTCCTGCGCGCCGGGCGCCAGCGTGGTCAGGCCGCCCGCGCAGTTGGCCCGCTGAATCGCGGTCAAAATTTCCAGGCCCTGCGCCCGTCCCGCCGCCAGCGCGCCGGCAAAGGCATCCCCCGCGCCGACCGTATCCACGGGTTTGACGGGCAAGGTCGGAACTTCAAGGAAAACGGCATGATCCACGCACAGGGTGGTTTGCTTCCCCCGAGTAACAATCAGCCGGCGGATATTATAGTTGACGAGAGCGCGCCGCCAGCGCGGGAGTGAGTTCGCCATCGCGTCCACGTTCATTTTGAAAATAGACTGGGCCTCGCCCGCATTGACGATGATGGTGTCGAGTTTCAATTCGCCCCACGGAAAACCACCCGCCAACGGCGATGGGTTGAACAGAACGGGCACAGCGGCGCGGTTGGCTTTGCGCACGGCGTCGATCACGCATGGCATCGGAATCTCCTGTTGCAGGAGTAAAATGTCCACGTTCGCCATCAATTTAATGGCCGACGGCTTCAGTTCGCCGTTGGCGCCGGGCGCGACGATAATCATGTTCTCGGCCCGCGCATCGACCGCGATCAACGCGGTGCCTGTCAACGCGCGGGTTGTCGTGGAAACGCCCGTCGCGTCAATTCGATTGGCGCGCAGCCGTTCGCGGTAAGCCGCGCCCGCGTCGTCCGCGCCGACACAGCCGATCATGCTTACTTTCGACCCCTGCCGGGCGGCGGCCATGGCTTGGTTGGCGCCTTTGCCGCCGAAGCGACGAATCAACGACGGCGCAGACACCGTTTGGCCCGGCTCGGGCAAACGCGGCACCGACGCGATGTAATCCACATTCAGCGAGCCTGCGACGACAATATGGCCATTGGTTTTTAACATATTACTTTGGCGGCTGGCTGGACAACAGCACCAACGCTTCTTTGACCCGTGGAATTTGTTTCTCTGTCAAAATTAAATAGCGGTCACGACCTCCGGCTTGGGGAGTGAAGTGAGTCATGCCATCGGGATCCATGGTCACGTTTCCGTCCGGCGAAAGATCGAAATAACCGCGATCGGGCAGGACCGCATACAGGGTCGCCGTCAGGTCCCAAGTGGGCCGTTCGTGCGGCGGCGGGTTGTATAAATAATACGCCTCCGCCGCGGGATGGTGCCGCACATACCTGTAGTCCCGCTCGATGCTCTGGGCGGGATAGGGCAGCGCAAGGCCAATTTCAAACCCGCTCCACACTATTGGAGTCGGCCATGATTTGACCAGCTTGAGGGAGGCGGGAAGGTCTTTGACCACATTGAACTCGAGGAAATGATTGGGCATCGGCTTAAAGGATCCGGCCATGACTGAAAGATATTTAACCTTTTGTTTGACAAGCTCCGCATCCTCCGGCGCGTCAAGCAGCGCCGCAAAATTTGAAAAGTAACCCACCTGCACCAGCACAACAGAATGGTCTGCTTCGCGGCGCAGAAGTTTGCGCAGCAGCGGAACGGACTCAGGCGCATCCGAGCCATGTTTGAGCTTGTGAGGATAGCGCGGTTTTCCGCCATCTTCGGCGTTGGCCAGTTGAAGAAACTTGCTCGGCTGCTGGGTGGGCGAAGGACGAACGCTGCCGATTGGAATGTCCAAATGCCCGTAAAAAGTGTTCATCGCATCCACAAACGGGCCGGCCAGATCGTCCGGTATGGTCACGGTCACGCCCAGCAGCCGGCAATCGCCGCGTTCCTGCAAGGCGTGCAACATGGAAAGCGCCAGCACATCGTCCACGTCATTGCCAATATCGGTGTCAAAAATAACGTTCACCGGCGCAGCATGGGCAGCCAGCGCCCCGGCCATAAAACAAGCAGCGATCAGGAGACTTTTTTTCATAGGGAAATTCGAGACGATCTGCGCCAGGCATCGAGCAGGACCGCGACCACAATGACCGCGCCCGTAATGACTCGTTTGGCCGGTTCGGAAGCGCCCACTTGCGCCAAGCCGGCTTCAAGGGTGGCAATGATCAACACTCCAAAAAAAGTATTTACAACCGAGCCTCGCCCGCCCATCAGGCTGGTTCCGCCAATGACGACGGCGGCAATGGCCGAGAGTTCCAAACCTACGCCTGCATTAGGATCCGACGAGCCCAGGCGCGAGGTGTAAAACACTCCCGCCACTCCGCTCAGAAAACCGAGGAGAGTGAAGACGGCAATTTTGGCGGGTTTGGGATTGATCCCAGCCAACCGCACGGCGGATTCGTTGGCGCCGATGGCGATTAGATAACGGCCAAAAACAGTGCGCGATAAAACCACCTGCCCCGCCACAATAACCAGCGCGGAAATAAAAAAGGCCGGCGAGATTCCGAGGCCGGGAATCGGTCCCGACAACCCTTCAACCGCGCCGCCGATGTATTTGGTTTGCGAGTGGGTCGTTAAATAGGCCAGGCCCCGCGCCACTTCCAACATGCCCAGCGTGACGATGAAAGAGGGAATGGCAAAACAAACGCTGATCGACCCGTTGATCGCTCCCGCCACCAACCCGACGGCAAGACCCAGCAAAATCCCCACGAACAGGGGCAGATGGTAATCCATCATGGCCGCGCCCATCACCGAGCCCGACAGGCCCATGATGGAGCCAACCGAAAGATCGATCCCGCCCACAATCAACACCAGCGTCATCCCGGCGGAAATGACAACGAGCGCTGGAATGCGATTAGCCAGGGCGGCGAAAGTCCGGGCGCTGAGAAAATTGTGACTCAGCATCCCAAAGAGCAGCACCAATCCAAGCCAGATCACCGCCATCGCGGCGTATTCGGCGACTTTTTTGGGATTAAATGTCATGAAGAATAACCCCGGAAGGCCGCGTCGGTGATTTTTTCCCGCGTCCAATCGCCGGGCCTAAACTCGCCCGTGATTTGTCCGGCGGACATGACCAGAATACGATCGCAGAGGGACATTAATTCTGTCAATTCGCTGGAAACGACCACCAGCGCTTTGCCGTCGCCCGCAAGTTCGCGCAATAATTGATGGATGGCATCTTTGGCCGCGACGTCCACGCCCCGGGTCGGCTCGTCAAAAAGCAGGATTCGGCAATCGCGGGCCAGCCAGCGGGCGATGACCACCTTTTGCTGGTTGCCGCCGCTGAGTTCGCCAACGGCTTGCTCCAGCGAGTGGCAACGGACCTGCAATCGTTGCGTAAATTGGGCGGCGGTGGCGGTTTCAGCCCGGGGATTCAGCCAGCCCCCGCCCAGCGCGCTTAGAGTAGTGTTGACTCGAACCGATTGCGACAAAAGCAATGCGTCTTGTTTGCGGTCCTCGGGAATAAGCCCAATTCCAACTCGGACGGCATCGGAGGGGGCGCGAATCATCACGAGAGTTTCATCCACGAACACTTCGCCGGCCTCCTTGGCGTCGGCGCCAAAAACGGCGCGCAACGTTTCGGTGCGGCCCGAACCGATCAGGCCGGAGAGGCCGAGAATTTCCCCGCGTCGCACGTCGAAACTGACTTGGCGAGCGCGGCCACCCGAACGGAGATTTCGCACCCGCAAGGCCACTGGGCCATGGCTGCGTTCCCGCGCCTTTCCGCGCTCCGGCAAGTCATGTCCGGCCATCTCGCGAATCAGTTCGGCTGCGGTGACCTCGTCCACTGCACGGGTGGCGATCAACTGGCCGTCACGCAGAACGGAGACTCGGTTGGCCACTTGCCGGATTTCCTCCATGCGGTGGCTCACGTAAATGATTCCCACGCCTTCCGCTTGGAGGCGGCGGATATTTTCAAACAGCCGCTCGATTTCAGGAACAGTCAAGGCTGCGGTCGGCTCGTCCAGGATGAGAAGCTGGCAATTTTTGGCGAGAGCGCCCGCAATCTCGACCAACTGTTGGTGACCGACGCCCAGTCGTCCGGCAGGCTGGGCGGGATCGATTTCCTCCATTCCTAAATGTGACAAGGCCCGGCGCGCCTTTTCCTGCAATTTCGCAAAACGCACGAAGCCGCCTCTTTGCGGAAGATCGTTGAGGAAAATATTTTCGGCCACGCTCAAGGCGCCGATAACGTTGAGTTCCTGCAACACCATTACCACCCCGGCGCGCTCCGCTTCGCGTTTTGTCGCGGGAAGGTACGGCTGGCCGCGGAATGAAATTTCGCCGCCATCGCGCTCGGTCAGCCCGCAAAGAATGCGCGCAAAGGTGGACTTGCCCGCGCCATTGCCGCCGACCAGCGCATGAACTTCGCCGGCGCGCAATTCAAAGCAGACATCGCGCAAAACCGGGACGTTATAATTTTTTCGCAGCCCGGTGACTTGCAACAGTAAAGGAGCGCCGGGCATAAAGGCGTTATTTGGTGACCAGATCGACGGGCGTGGTCTGGTCGGCCGGCGCACCTTCCCCCTTCAAAATGCGGAGAGCGGCTTCGATGCCGAAGACCGCGAGTTGATCGCCGTGCTGGTCGGCCGTCGCGACCACGGTGCCGTTCTGAAGCAGTGGATGGATTGCGCTAATGTTATCAAAGCCGGCAAGCAACACCTGTCCCGTCCGTCCAGCCGCTTGCACCGCCGCCGCCGCACCCAGCGCCATATTGTCGTTCGCGCACAAAATCGCTTTGACAGTGGGATGCTCGCTCAACAGCGCGGCGGCGACGTTATTGGCCTTGTCCATCTCCCATTCGCCGCTTTGCCTGCCAACTATATTGAGGTGCGCCGCCTTCATGGCATCCTCAAAACCAAGGACGCGCTGCTGGCTGTTAAAGGCCGTCGGAACACCGTCAATGATGGCCACGTCGTCGCCGGACTTGAGACGCGCGGCCAGAGCCTCGCCGACTTTGCGGGCGCCGGCGCGATTATCCGGCCCGACGAAGGGCACTTTCAGGCCGGCCTGCGCGAGGGCGCCGGCGTCCAGTTTGTTGTCAATATTAATGACCAGGACGCCAGCCTCCTTGGCGCGTTTCAGGACGGTGATCATTGCCTTGGAATCGGCGGGAGCGATAACGATGGCATTGACCTGTTGGGCGATCATTTGTTCAACCAGGTTGACCTGCTCGGCCAGGTCCGTTTCATTTTTGATCCCATTGACGATCAGGTCGTATTCAGCGGCGTGAGTGGCCTGATGCTTTTTCGCGCCATCGGCCATCGTGCTGAAAAATTCGTTGGCCAGCGATTTCATGATGAGCGCGATTTTGGGCCGGGAAGCGGAATTGCTGTCAGCCTTGGGACCGGACTGGCCGCAGCCGCAGCACCAAACCACCAGGAGAAGACCCAAGGCCGGAAATTTCATACGTCAATTCTATTTCGAGTCAGGCACGATAATGGAGTAAATGTGGCCATCGCTGGTCAAGGCATAAAGTTCCCCGTCCAGGTCTTCGGCGAAACTGGTGATGTTCTTGGGCTGTTCCAGCAAGGTGCCACGAACCATGACCCGGCCGTCCCCATAACGAAATCCCCAAAACGTGCCTAGCGCATAATCGGCATAGAGATAAACCCCTTGCAACGCGGGATATTTTTTGCCGCGATAAACATATCCGCCCACCACACAGGCGCCGATGCTGTGGTCGGGAAACTTCGCCTGGGCCACCAAGTTCGGGTTGTGCGGATATTCCACCACCGGATCAATATAATGCGCGCCCTCCGGCCCGGGCTTGAAGTGATGAGTGCCCTCTCGCACGCCCCAGCCATAATTGCCGCCTTTGACAATCAAGTTGACTTCCTCCCAGCGGTCCTGTCCCACGTCGCCCGCCCACATCTCGCCTGTCTGGCGATCAAAACTGAAACGCCACGGATTGCGCAGACCGTAGGCCCAGATTTCCCGGCGCACGCTGTTTTCCCAGAACTCCGGCTCGCCCACGAACGGGTTATCCGAGGGAATGCCATAGGGGAGCGTCCGGCGGGTGCCTTGCATGCCCACCGTCGCGCGAGTATTGACATCGATGCGCAGAATTTTTCCCGGCAACACCCCCGTGTTTTGCGCCGCGCCATTTTGATCGTTTTGCCCGCCCCCGTCGCCCAGGCCGATATAAAGAAAGCCATCGGGACCAAAGCAAAGCAAACCTGCTTTGTGAAACTCGGAAGGTTGTGGAATTTCCAAAAGAATCCGCTCCGATTTCATGTCCGCGCGACTGGCATCGTCCGCCGAGACTTTGAATTCGCTGATGACGCTGCGCCGTGGTTCCTGCTGACTGTAGTAAATATAAAACAGTCCATTGCTCTTGAATTGGGGATGGAAGGCCAGGCTGAGGAGGCCTTGTTCAAGACTTGCGTGGGGTTTGCGGTCCTCAATGTTCAGGAAAGGCCGGGCGGCCGCGCCATCCGTCCCCTTGGGCGCGATAAAAACGGTTCCATCCTGCTCCACGATGGCGAATCGCTGCGAACCGTCTGGCGTTTCCTCCATCCAAACCGGCCAAGTGCATTCCAGTTTGGGGAAAATCGGGCGCAACGCAATCTTCGGCAAGGGCTGGGCTCCGGCGCAGAGCGCGAACAGGATCGACGCCACTACTGTCAAGTGTTTTTTCACGCGGCGCCGGCCAGCTGCCTCAACACATACGGCAAGATTCCACCGTGCTGGTAATAATCGATTTCAATCGGGGTATCGATACGGCAGGCCGTTGCAATATTTTCCACGGCGCCGTTGGCGCGGGTGATGCGCAAGGTCAAATCCTGCTGCGGTTTCAATTGCGCGTTCAAGCCGAGCACGTCATAAGTTTCCGTTCCATCGAGGCGCAGCGTTTGCGCGGAGGTTCCTTCTTTGAATTGCAACGGCAGCACGCCCATGCCGACCAAATTCGAGCGGTGAATGCGTTCGAAACTCTGGGCAACCACCACTTTGACGCCGAGCAACCGCGTGCCCTTGGCCGCCCAATCGCGCGAACTGCCAGTCCCGTATTCCGTCCCGGCCAGAATGATCAGCGGGGTATGGCTCTGCGCGTATTTCATGGCGGCGTCGAAAATACTCATTTCCGCGCCGCCCGGTTGAAATCGCGTCACTCCGCCCTCGGTTCCCGGCGCCATCAGGTTTTTGATGCGGACGTTGGCGAAGGTCCCGCGCGTCATGATACGGTCGTTGCCGCGGCGGGAACCGTAGCTGTTAAAATCGAGAAAGTCCACGCCACGTTCGACCAAATACCGTCCGGCCGGAGAAGTTTTTTTGATGCTTCCCGCCGGTGAAATATGGTCCGTGGTCACGCTGTCGCCAAAAATTCCCAAAGGCCGGGCCGCCTTGATTTCCGCAATGTTGCCGGGCTGAAGACTGAAGTCATCGAAGAACGGCGGCTGCTGGATATAGGTGCTTTGCGTGTCCCATTGATAAACCTGTCCCACGCTGGCGGGGATCTCGTTCCACTTGGGATTTTGCCCCGCGAAATCCTGGTAGAGCCGGCGGAATACTTCCGGTTTGAGAGCGGACTCCATGGCCTGGCGCACTTCGCCCTGGCTGGGCCAAATGTCTTTCAAGTAAACGTCCCGGCCATTGCTTCCTTTGCCGAGCGGTTCGGTTGTCAAGTCGAGCGTGACGCGTCCCGCGAGCGCGAACGCCACCACCAACGGCGGCGACATCAGGAAATTAGCCTTGATATTCTGATGAACCCGCGCTTCAAAATTTCGGTTGCCGGAAAGGACGGCTGCGGCAATGACGTCGTTCTTGGTGACAGACTCCTCGACCGGCGCGGCGAGCGGGCCGGAGTTGCCAATGCAAGTCGTGCAACCGTAGCCGACCAGGTTGAAACCCAGTTGGTCGAGATAGGGTTGCAGGCCGGTTTTGTTCAAATAATCTGTGACCACGCGCGAACCGGGGGCGAGCGAGGACTTCACCCTTGGATTCGGCTGCAAACCTTTCTCGACCGCTTTCTTGGCCAGCAAACCCGCCGCCAGCATGACGGACGGATTGCTGGTGTTGGTGCAACTGGTGATGGCGGCAATCAACACGTCGCCATGATGCAACTCGCCCCGCTGGCCGGAGGCCGCCGCGCCGGCCGCATCGGGCGTCGGGCGGTTGTTGGCCATTTCCAATTCGGTCAGCGGATTGGTGTTCTGCTCGACGGAATGCTGGAACGACACGGGTTCCTGGCTTCCGCCGCCGGCACGGCCCGGGCCGTTTTCCAAAATGGGAAACCCGCGTTTCCAATCATCCGCTGTTTTGCCAAAACCGTTTTCGGCGGCGGGCTTGCCCAAGGCGCGGATAAATTCGCCCTTGAGCTGAGTCAATTCGATTTTGTCCTGGGGCCGCTTGGGGCCGGCCACGCTGGGGACGACCGATGTCAAGTCTATTTCCAAATCCGTCGAATAGGCGATGTCGCCTTTGCGGGGAATTCCGAAAAGGCCCTGGGCGCGAAAATAGTTTTCATAGATTCGGCAGTGCTCTTCACTGCGCCCGGTGTTGCGCAAATACTGGACGCACTCTTCATCGACGGGGAAGAAGCCCATGGTCGCGCCATATTCCGGCGCCATGTTGGCTATCGTTGCGCGATCCACCACGGCCAGGGCCTGCGCGCCGGGCCCGTAGAACTCGACAAATTTTCCGACGACTTTCGCCTTGCGCAGAATTTCCGTGACCGTCAAAGCCAGGTCGGTCGCGGTAACCCCTTCGCGCAGCGCCCCGGTCAAATGCACGCCGGCCACGTCCGGCGTCAGAAAATAAACCGGCTGGCCCAACATACCCGCTTCGGCCTCGATGCCGCCCACGCCCCAGCCGACAATGCCCAACCCGTTGATCATCGTCGTGTGCGAATCCGTTCCGACCAGCGTGTCCGGATAGAACACCGCCTGACCGTCCGCGCCTCCCAAACGCGACAGGACACCCTTGGCCAAGTATTCCAAATTGACTTGATGGACAATGCCAATGCCGGGCGGAACGACCTTGAAAGTGTCAAAGGCTTGCATGCCCCATTTGAGAAACTGATACCGCTCGCGATTGCGTTGAAATTCCATGTCCAGATTCCGCGCCATGGAATCGGGCGCGCCCGAAAAATCAACCTGCACCGAGTGGTCCACGACCAAGTCCACCGGAACCAGCGGCTCGATCAACTTGGGATTCTTGCCCAGCTTCACCACCGCCGAACGCATGGCGGCCAGATCGACCAGCAACGGCACCCCGGTAAAATCCTGCAACACAATCCGGGCGACGATGAACGGAATTTCCTGGGTGCGCGGCGTCTTGGGCTGCCAATGCGCCAGTTCCCGGACGTTGGTTTCCGAGACCTTTTTGCCATCGCAATTACGCAAGACCGATTCCAGAACCAGGCGAATGGAGACCGGCAGCTTGGAAATAGCCCCGACGCCGGCCTTTTCCAGCGCGGGCAGCGAATAAAACTGGCCCTTCCGCCCAGTCCCCAAATCAAATTCCTTCAACGTCTCAAACAGATTGTGTGCTTCGTTCATAACCAAACTCCGTGTCTGCGCGGACAAAAGAGAAAATTGGGGTTTGGGGCGGGCGGTGTCAAGGCGCGGAGTTCCAGTTTGCCTTTTGCGGTTTAATTCCATTCTGGCGCTGGACATGGCTTCGGTCTGACGGCACTTTCTGCGCGGACGAAGGAAAATACATGGCCATTGCGCAATTGCCGCTGGTTCATCGCGGCATTACATCACGAAGATTAAAAGGCGGTGTTTTTGTGCTCGAAGGGTTGAATGCCCTGGGCACAACCGCTTTCTTTTATTACGTCTATTTTTATACCCAGGCCAAATTCGGCTTCGACGCCTTGCACAACTTGTTGCTGGCCGCTTTCCTCGGGACAGTCTATGCCGTGGCCGCTTTTTTTGGAGGACGATTCGCCCAACGGTTCGGATATTTTACGTCGGTGCAGGTGGGGCTGGCGGTGATGATCACGACGTTTCTCATCGGCAGCCAGATCGAGGGTTTGGCGACCACTTTAGGACTGATTGTGCTGGGCAATGTTGGACTGTGTTTTACCTGGCCGGCGCTGGAAGCGTTGATGAGCGAAGGGGAACCGCCCCTGCGTTTGCAGAGCATGGTCGGCATTTATAATGTCACTTGGGCAACGTGCGGAGCGATTGCTTATTTCGCCGGCGGGGCGATGCTGCAAAAGTGGGGACTGAAAAGCATATTTTTTGTCCCCACCGCCGTGCTGGTGGTTGAACTGGGGCTGTCTTTTTGGCTGGAGCAGGCCGTGGAGCGCCAACCGCCGCCGGATGTCGAGGCCGAGCGCCCTTTGCTGCGCCCCACGTCAGAAGCCTTTAGCTCGGTCCTTTCGCCAAGGGTATTTCTCAGCATGGCGCTGCTGGCCAACCCGCTGGCCTATCTGGCCATCAATACTCTTATCTCGACTGCTCCCACTCTGGCCCTGAGATTGCATTTGACTCGCATGGCGGCCGGCTTCGTCTGCTCGATCTGGCTTTTTGTGCGCGCGGGCGCTTTTGTCTTTCTCCGGCTCTGGCCGCGATGGCATTACCGATTTCGTTTTCTGGCCGGGGCGTATGTGGCCATGATTATTTCTTTTGGCGCGATGCTTTTGTGGGAAAATTTTTGGGCGCTGATTGCCGCCCAGTGTCTTTTTGGGATGTCCATCGGTTTGATTTATTATTCGTCGCTTTTTTATTCCATGGACGTGAGCGATACCAAAGGCGAACATGGCGGCATCCACGAAGCGGCCATTGGCGCAGGCAACGCCTTCGGGCCGGGATTGGCCGCAGTCGCGCTGGCCCTTTATCCCCATCGTCTCGGAATTGGCGCGATGGCGGTTTGTGTTCTTTTGTTGCTGGGATTGGGCGGCCTATTTTGGCTGCGCTATCGCGCGCGCGATTAAGCTAAAGGCGCACGAACCACTTGCGGCGATACATGATCCAAACCACGGCGTACATAAGCGCCACATACCCCAAAGCATAAAGCAGTGAACTGTTTTTAGGCGTAGCCAGCGGCCCGCCGACCGCGACGAAGGCTGCCTTGAGATGCTCGAAGAGCCAGGTCTTCAACATAATGGAATGTCCATTTTCCGAGCCAGCGGGAACCAGCGTCGAAATACGCCCGAGCAATCCAGTCAAAACGAACACGGTGATCGCATTCATCCCATAAATCGCAAAGGGCTTCCCCCATTTCTTGTGTTCCTTCACATCGATCAGCCAATAGCAAATGGCGAAAATGTTCAGCGCCATCCCCGCCATGAAAATCGCATAGGAACCGGTCCACAATTTTTTATTGATCGGCATCCAGTAATTCAGGATTTGTCCGGCCAGGAGTAGCAGGTTGGCGGCGACGAACATCCAGGCTGTTTTCTCGGCCGGTTCCCGGCGAGACCGCAGCCAGTGCCCGGTTAAAATCCCGAAAAGCACTGAAGCAATGGCCGGAAGGGTGCTGACGATGCCCTCCGGATCGTAGGTGTTGGTTTCTTTCCAGGTATGGCCATGCAAGACCAGCGAATCGACGTGTTCGGAAAAATTTCCGTGTTCGGCCCAGGGCGTCGAACCCCACGTCCCCATCAGCAGCCAATAAGAGGCCAGCAGGAAAACGATGATGCAGGCTTGCGCGCGAATTCCGGTATAAACAAAAATCATGGCCGCAAAAAAGTAACAAACCCCAATCCGTTGCAGCACTCCCGGGATGCGAATGGTGGAAAAGCCGTAATGGGGAAAGCCGTTCAGCAAAAGACCCAGCCCAATGATGATGGCCGACCGGCGGAAAATTCGCAGAACCGCCTGGCGGCGCGGTTCGCCGTTTTCGAGGCGGCGTCCCATGGAAAGAGGAATGGCCACGCCGACAATCCAAAGAAAAAATGGAAAAATCAGGTCGGTAAAAGTCCAGCCATTCCAAGCCGCGTGATCGAGCTGGCTGTAAAGATGGCCCCAATCGCCGGGATTATTGACTAGCAGCATCGATGCCATGGTCGCGCCGCGAAAAACATCGAGCGACATCAGGCGCGCCGGGCTATTTGTGGAAAGTTCAGATGGCATGGGGAATTCAGTTATTCATGCCAGCCGCGGATGATGAGCACAGGAAGGTTCTCGAACACGTTGACCGGATAGCCGCCGGGAACTGGCGCCGGCACCCAAGCCCAAGCGGTGGCGTGTTGTTGCGCCATGCCGGAAATCTGAATCATCCAACTGTAAAAAATGCGGGTGTCCGCCATGTCGAGACCTCCGTGATAAGGCGGAATGGCCGGCGGCGGGCGGCCGGCCTGCGGCGCCACAAAGTCTCCCACGATAAAAAGAGCATGGCCCGCCTGGAGCATCGCCTTCGCTTTTTCGAGCAGCGGCTGAACTGAAATTTGCGCGAGGATGGCCTTTTTCACCAAGTCGTAACGATGGATGCGAAGTTCTGCCATGGGCGGAATGGTTTCCCATCGGTTCGTGTCCAGATAGCGTTGCAGGGAGACGCCGTAATACCAAGGATAAACGAGAACCATGTCGCCCGGCTGGACCGCTTCTTTCAGCGCGGCGGCAACCAGATCGACATTCGATTCACGCACTTCCATCCCCCTGTAGCACGCCGGCAGACAGGCTGCGGCCAGCAGAAGCGCCGGCAACGCGCGCCCCCCTTGCATTCGTCCCAGATCGATGCCCGAAAAAATGGCCTCGATCACCAAAGCAGCCGACGCCAACAAAAGCAGGAAATACCACGGCGCCGGCCCCATCCCCAACTTGGCCAAAAAGGCTAAATAAAGCGCGGCGCCCACCATCAAAAGCACGCCGCTGTACACCATAT
>Ga0075522_10000599_pt1 | contig 26408 bp, 32 predicted proteins | sample NGEPerA_FD_74796 | JGI IMG/M metagenome (GOLD analysis project Ga0075522, IMG submission 74796) | Arctic peat soil microbial communities from the Barrow Environmental Observatory site, Barrow, Alaska, USA - NGEE PermafrostL2-A | ecosystem: Environmental > Terrestrial > Soil > Wetlands > Peat ...
CGGCGCCGGCGCCGCGGCCTTGAGCGGTTGTGCAAAGAGCGTGATTGCGCCCAGCGCAGCGCCGCTTTTGAGAATATCGCGGCGTGAAATTCGCTTGTTCATATCGCCCTCCCAGAGCCTTCCTCTTGAGGGAAAGGCCTAAGGGGGCAAGTCTATACCGGGCAAACAGGCGCGGGCAGGGACCTTTTTACGTATTCATGCTCTCGAAGAATTCCGCGTTGTTTTTGGTGTTGCGGAGTTTGTCGAGCAGGAAGTCGATGGCGTCCATGGTACCCATCGGATTGAGAATCCTACGCAGCACGTACATCTTCTTGAGCACGGCCGGGTCGGTGAGTAGCTCTTCCTTGCGGGTGCCGGAGCGCGTGATGTCCATGGCCGGGAAGGTGCGCTTGTCGGCCACCTTGCGGTCGAGGATGAGCTCGGAATTGCCGGTGCCCTTGAACTCTTCGAAAATCACTTCGTCCATGCGCGAGCCGGTATCGATCAGCGCGGTGGCGATGATGGTGAGGGAGCCGCCTTCCTCGATATTGCGCGCGGCGCCGAAGAAGCGCTTCGGGCGTTGCAGCGCGTTGGCGTCGACGCCGCCGGTCAGCACCTTGCCGGATGACGGCACCACGGTGTTGTAGGCGCGGCCCAGACGCGTGATCGAATCGAGCAGGATCACCACGTCGCGGCCGTGTTCGACCAGGCGCTTGGCCTTTTCGATCACCATTTCGGCGACCTGGACGTGGCGCGAGGCCGGCTCGTCGAAGGTCGAGGACACCACCTCGCCCTTCACCGAGCGCTGCATGTCGGTGACTTCCTCTGGCCGCTCGTCGATCAGCAGCACGATCAGGAATACTTCCGGATGATTGGCGGTGATGGCGTGCGCGATGTTCTGCAGCAGAACGGTCTTACCGGTACGCGGCGGCGACACGATCAACGCGCGCTGGCCTTTTCCTATTGGTGCCACAATATCAATAACGCGGGCCGAAAGATCCTTCTTGGTCGGATCCTCATGCTCCATCTTCAGCCGCTCGTCGGGGTACAGCGGCGTCAGGTTGTCGAAGTTGACCTTGTGCTTGGCCTTCTCGGGGTCTTCGAAATTCAGCGTATTGACCTTGAGCAGCGCAAAATAGCGCTCGCCCTCTTTCGGCGAGCGGATATGGCCGTCGACGGTATCGCCGGTGCGCAGGCCGAAGCGGCGGATCTGGCTGGGCGAGACGTAAATATCGTCGGGCCCCGACAGGTAATTGGATTCCGGCGAGCGCAGGAAGCCGAAGCCGTCGGACAAGACTTCGACGACGCCTTCGCCGATGATGTCGATTTCCTGCGTCGCGAGCTGCTTGAGGATCGCGAACATCAGCTCCTGCTTGCGCATGGTGCTGGCGTTCTCGACTTTGTTTTCTTCGGCGAATTGCACCAGTTCGGCTGGTGTTTTGGACTTGAGGTCCTGGAGTTTCATTTCCCGCATGGGGGGCATTTATCCTTGGGAGAGTGACCGGCGGAGTCTCGAAAAAACACGGACTCAGGGATGCCGGTAAACGAGGGAGAGAGATCGCAGGTCTGGGGTAACGAGGGAGTTTTGGAAAAGTGCCCGGGAACCCGATGCTGCCGCCGGCTTTATGTCGTGAGAGCCGGAACGCGACTGCATCCGCCTGCGTTCGGTGGGAAAGCGCAACATAAGCAGAAAAGCGCTTTTTCGCAAGTGGCGCGGGTCACCGGCGCACCAATTAGCGCAGCCGTTAGAATGGTTTGACCACCGCCAGCACCACGATCACGATCAGCAGAACGGTTGGTATCTCATTGACAATACAATAGAATTTTTGGGTGTGCTGGTTGCGGTCGGCGGCGAAGTGCTTAACCAAGCGTGCCAAATAACCGTGCAGACCAGACATCGCGAGCACCAGCACAAGCTTGATGTGCAACCAGCCGGCCGCCAGGAACGCGTCCTTCCCCATCAGCCAGATCAGCGTCAGGCCAAGCAACCAGGTCGCGATCATCGCCGGGTTGATGATCAACTTGAGCAGCCGACGCTCCATCACCTTGAAGGTTTCCGACAGCTCGGAGCCGGACTTTGCCGACGCGTGATAGACGAACAGCCGCGGCAGATAGAGCATGCCGGCCATCCAGGCGACGACCGCAACGATGTGAAAGGCTTTGATCCAGAGATACATAATTATCCGCGCACACGTTTCAACATTTGTTCGACATGGGCGACCGGCGTGTCGGGCAGGATGCCATGGCCAAGATTGAAGATGAAAGGGCCGTTGGAAAACTTCTCCATGACGTCATCAACTTCTTGGTCGAGCGCCGCGCCGCCCGTGCGCAGGATCAGCGGGTCGACATTGCCCTGCACCGGCACGCGTGACTGGATGTCGTTACGGACGAAGGTGCGATCGATACCGCTCTCGAGGCTGACGGCGTCGATTTTAGTTTCATCGATATAGCGTGGAATATTTTTACCGGCGCCGCGCGGAAAGCCGATGACTTTGGCGCCGAGTTTTTTGGCGCGCAGTTTTTCAACTATCCGTTTGGTCGGCTGCACGCACCAGCGCTCGAAATCCTGCGCCGGCAGCGAGCCCGCCCAGGTATCGAAAATCTGCACGACATCGGCACCGGTATCCAACTGCTGCGCTAGATAATCGACCGACGCATCGACCAGGCAATCGATCAAATATTGAAACGCGCCGGGCGCATTCGCCGCCAGTTTTTTCGCCGGGGCCTGATCGGGCGTGCCCTGCCCTGCCACCATATAAGTCGCCACCGTCCAGGGCGCGCCGCAAAACCCGATCAGCGTAGTCTCGCGATTAAGCTCTGCTTTCACCCGCCGCACGGTTTCATAAATCGGCAAAAGCTGTTTCGCGTCGGCTTGTTTTGCCACCGATAACAACGCTTTCTCATCCACCAGCGGCTCCAGCCGCGGCCCTTCGCCTTCGACGAACCAAAGCTTGCGCCCCAGTGCCAACGGGATCACCAGAATATCGGAAAACAAAATCGCGGCATCGAAACCGAAGCGCCGCACCGGCTGCAACGTTACTTCCGCGGCCAGTTCTGGATTAAAACATAGATCGAGAAAGCCGCCTGCCTTCTCCCGCACTGCCCGGTATTCCGGCAAATACCGTCCCGCTTGCCGCATCATCCAGACCGGTGGAACGCCGACGTGTTGCTTGGCAAGCACGCGAAGCAACAGCTTTGTCCCCACAGGGTCGCTTTGGCGAGCTTCTTCCATAAAGACTCTTATAAGTCTTTTTGAAGTTGTTATTAGAGCGTGGATTAGACTCATGCCTTCCAGTCAACACTCTGTCCACCGGTGGCAAAGGCTGGATTCAGAATTGAACATAATACCTTGAGTTTTCATCCACAGCAGCAGGCGTCGATTCATTGGGGTTTTGGCGGGTTATCCCGGCTTCTCCCCAATGCCTCCCCACAAGCGGGTCACCAAACTGCGGGTTCGCCGGCTAGCCGTCCCGCGGGCAGCCATGTGGACGGAAATCGCACTCATCACCAGTGGTGGCTTGCGTGGCGGGTAAAGCCGTGGCCTTCTCCCGGCATATACACACTGGGTCCGCACGCTATACAGATGCTCAGCACAGATGCCCGACACCGGTTATTTCCATCTTCATCTGGTTTCCGACGCGACCGGTGAAACGTTGATCACGGTCGCGCGCGCCGCTGCGGCGCAATATGCCGGCGTGTCACCGGTCGAACATCTTTACCCGATGGTGCGCTCGAAAAAGCAGCTCGACAGCTGCCTGGCCGAAATCACCGATGCTCCGGGCCTAGTGCTTTATACGCTGCTCGAGGAACACCTGATCCAGTCGCTGGAAGACAAATGCCGCGAGCTCGGTCTACCGTGCATGTCCGTGCTGGGCCCCGTGCTCCGCCTGTTCCAATCTTATCTCGGCGCCGAGACGCTGCATCGCGCCGGCGCTCAGCACGTGCTCAACGCCGAATATTTCCAACGCATCGACGCGCTCAACTACACGATGTTCCACGACGACGGCCAGCATGCCGAAGGACTGGAAGAGGCCGATGTGGTTTTGGTCGGTGTCTCGCGGACGTCGAAAACGCCGACCTCGATCTATCTCGCCAACCGTGGCGTCAAGACGGGCAACGTGCCGCTGGTGCCGAACGTGCTACTGCCGCCGGAGGTCGAGAAGCTGACGCGGCCTCTGGTGGTCGGGCTCTACGCCAGCCCCGAGCGCATTGTGCAGATCCGCGAGAACCGCCTGCTCGGTTTGAAGGCGCATCGCGATGACGATCAATATATCGACAAGACCGCGGTCGCCGAGGAGGTGGCCTTTTCGCGCCGGCTTTGCGCCAAGCATAGTTGGCCGAGCATCGACGTGACGCGCCGCTCGATCGAGGAAACCGCTGCCGCGGTGATGAAGCTGCTGACCGAACGCCGGCGTCGCCCGGTCACTTAATATCGCGCGGCCGCGAATGCGAAGCAGGGTAGCGGTGTTTCTATCTTGGAAAGACTATCGATGCCGCTCGTTCATGGAGATTGCCGATGAAATTCATAAGTCTGATGGCAGCGCTGGTGATATCGACCGGCGCGTTGGCACAAACCCCGCAGCCTTATGCGGGCTTGCAAAGCCGTTCGATCAAGGCGCTGTCCGACCAGCAATTGAGTGATTTGCATGCCGGGCGTGGCGCCGGCCTGGCGCTGGCGGCAGAACTCAACGGCTATCCGGGACCGGCGCACGTCCTCGAACTCGCGGATAAGCTCAACCTGTCGCCCGCTCAGCGCGAACGCACGCAAACGCTATTCGCCACGATGAAAGCGGAAGCCGTGCCGCTCGGCGAGCAGCTGATCGCCCGGGAAGAAGAACTCGATCGCTTGTTCGCAGGCCGAACGGTGACCACGACCAAATTAGCTGCCGCGACCCAAGCGATCGGCGATACCCAGGCGGCCCTGCGTGCCACCCATCTTAAATATCATCTCGCGATGGTTGACCTGCTAAGCCCGGAGCAGGTTCAACATTATTCCGCTTTGCGTGGTTATGACGGCGGCGAACAAACGCCGCATCAGCATCACCAACATTAATCATGCCGCTTTGGCTCAGCCCTCAGCCCTTAGTGCTCGCGTCAAAGAGCGACGTGCGCGGTAAGATGCTGGCGGCGGCAGGGCTGCGCATCGAGATCCGCCCGGGGCAGATCGACGAACGCGCGGCTGAGGCCAAAGCCGGCACCATCGAGGCAGCGGCCATCGCGCGTTATCTGGCGCGCGCCAAGGCCGATGCGGTGGCGCGCTCGGTGCCGTGGCGCCTGGTGCTGGGCGCCGACCAGACGCTGGCGCGCGGCTCGACGCGTTTCAGCAAACCGGCCAACCGTGCCGAAGCTCTCGGGCAGTTGCAGGCTTTGCGCGGGCGGACGCACGAGCTGCATTCGGCGCTGGCGCTGGTGTGCGACGGCAAAGTGCTGTTCGATTGCGTCGACAGCGCAAAACTGACCATGCGCGATGTTTCCGACCGCTTTCTCGAGGATTATCTCGACATGGCGGGCGACGCGGCACTGGCGAGCGTCGGTTCCTATCAGCTCGAAGGTATCGGCATCCATCTGTTCGAACGCGTCGAGGGTGACTATTTCACCATTCTCGGCCTGCCGCTGTTGCCGCTGCTTGGCTTTTTGCGGCAGAACAGACTGGTTGATGGATAACGGCGGATTCAATGTTCATCCTCGGCCTGACCGGCTCGATCGGCATGGGAAAATCCACCACGGCGAAAATGTTCGCCGAGGAAGGCGTGCCCGTGCACGATGCCGATGCCGTGGTGCATAGACTCTATGAGGGCGAGGCGGCGCCGGCGATCGAGGCGGCGTTTCCGGGCACCACCGACCACGGCAAGGTGAACCGCGACAAGCTCGGCCAGCGCGTGCTCGGCAACGAACTGGCGATGAAGCGGCTGGAGCACATCGTGCATCCGCTGGTGCGCCAGGCCGAGGAACGCTTTTTGGCCGAGGCGAAAAAAAAGGGCGCCAAGGCCGCGCTGCTCGATATTCCGCTGCTGTACGAGACCGCCGGCGACAAGCACTGCGACGCGGTGGTGGTGGTATCGGCGCCGGCCGAGATCCAGCGCGCGCGTGCGTTCGAGCGTCCCGGCATGACGCAAGAAAAGTTCGCCGCCATCCTTGCCAAGCAAACGCCGGACACCGAAAAACGCCGGCGTGCCGATTTCGTGGTGGATACCTCGAAAGGAATAGAGCAGGCGCGCGCCCAGGTGCGTGATATTCTCCAGGCGATCGTTAAGATGCCGCAGCGGCACGGCTGATTCTGCCGCCCTCAAGAGACAAATGCGCGAAATCGTCCTCGACACGGAAACCACCGGCCTTGACCCCGCCCAAGGTCATCGTCTGGTCGAAGTCGGTTGCATCGAACTGCTCAACCGGATTCCGACCGGCGCGACGTTCCACGCCTATTTGAACCCCGAGAGAGATATGCCGGCGGAGGCCTTCGCGATTCACGGCCTGTCGGCCGAATTCCTGAAGGACCAAAAGCGCTTCGCGGAAATCGCCGACGATTTCCTCACGTTCATCGCCGACGCGCCGCTGGTGATCCATAATGCCGGCTTCGACCACGGCTTTCTTTGCGCCGAACTCAAACGCGTGGAGCGTGCGCTGATCGCGCGTGAGCGGCTGGTCGATACGCTGATGCTGGCGCGCCGCAAGCATCCGGCCGGGCCGAACCGGCTCGACGATCTGTGCGCGCGCTACGGCATCGACAATGCGCGCCGCACCAAGCACGGCGCGCTGCTCGATGCCGAGCTCCTGGCTGAGGTCTATCTCGAGCTGATCGGCGGGCGGCAGGCGCAGCTCGGTCTGGCCGAGAGCGGCGCGCGCCGTGGCGATGGACGCGATGGGGCCGTGATCGAGCGCCAGCGCGAAGTGGCGCTGATGCCGCGCATCACCGATGCCGACCGCGCGGCGCATCGCGATTTTGTCGCGACGCTGGGCGAGAAGGCGCTGTGGCAGGATTATCTGGCGGACGGCGCCTGACGCCTTAAGCTTGTGGCGCCGGCGCGCCCGAGCCCTGCACCTCGCCCAACTTCTGGCGATAGAGACTGACGAAATCCACCGGATCGAGCAGCAGCGGCGGGAAACCGCCATTGCGCACATTGGTGGCGATGATTTCGCGCGCGAACGGAAACAGCAGGCGCGGACATTCGATCAGCACCAGCGGGTTCAGGCTTTCGGGCGGGACGTTCTGGATGCGGAACACGCCGGCATATTCAAGCTCGAAGCGGAACAGCAGGGTGCCGTTGGTTTCAGCCTTGCCGTCGAGCTTAAGCGCGACCTCGATGTCGGTGTCCGACATCGGCTTGGCGGCAACGTTGATCTGAATGGCGATCTGCGGCGGCGCCCCTCCGGACGCCAGCGACTGCGGCGCGTTCGGATTTTCGAACGAGAAGTCCTTGATGTATTGCGCCACCACGTTGAGCTGCGGCGGCAGGTCTGCGGCCGGCGCTGGGCCGCCATTGGTCGTGGACATGAGCACTCCTTGCCGCACCGAATTGTTGGGCGCGGCGGTTGGCTAACACGGCATCTTTTAGGGAACAACTATCGGCGATCGGGCTCCCGATCGCGCCGGTCGGACAGTGCGGGGTCGGGCACCTGATGCCATTGCTCGCGTCCAAGATCGACCACGCCATCGCTCTGGGTGGGCTTGGCCCGCAGGCCAAACAGCGCGGCCAGAGCCCGGCGCAGCGGCGCCAGCAGCAGCAAAAGGCCCAGGACATCGGTTATAAACCCTGGAATTAGCAGGAGAATCCCGGCAAGCAGCGTGAGGGTGCCGGGGCCGTCGGCTTGCAGGCTGGTGAAGTTATTGGTGCCCACGGCAACGCGCATGCGGGCGATGTGGCTGCCGCCGGCATGGCGCAACACCATGGCGCCGGCCATTGTTGACACGATGATGAGCATCATCGCGGACAGAAAGCCGATCTCTTCTGCGACGATAATGAACACCGCCAGTTCCATGAAAGGCAGCGCCAGCAGTGCCAGCAGCAGCCATTTTGCCACATTCATCGGCGTTTTCCCGGTGTACACGAGGTTGGCGCGGGGTCCCTGATCGTTTAAGCTTTGTTCACGTCGCACAATTGCGCCGAAATGCCGGCGCTGAGCCTATGGATTGGCGCGGGCACCGGCATAGATAGTAACGGTGGACCCGGCCGCTACCGCCCGGGCCGCGGACCGATCTGCCGACACAGATACAAGGCATGCAAGACGTGTTCGACATCTACACCATCATATTCCTGGCGCTGGCGGTTTTCATCTTTCTGCGCCTGCGCAGCGTGCTCGGCCAGCGTACCGGCCGGGAGCGGCCGCCGTACGATCCTTACGCCGCGCGCGAGCCGGCGCGGCCGGCGGCCGAGAAGGTCGTCGCGCTGCCTAACCGCGCGCCGGAAGCCGCGGCCAAGCCGACCGAGCCGGTCGAACCCAGCGAACGCTGGAAAGGTGTCGCCGCGTTGGGCTCGCCGCTTGCCACCGGACTTGATGCCATCGCCGGCGCGGACGCCAATTTCGATCACAAGCATTTCCTGGCCGGCGCGCGCGCGGCCTACGAGATGATCGTCAATGCTTTTGCCGAAGGCGACCGCCGCACGTTGAAGAATTTGCTGTCGCGCGAAGTCTATGACGGCTTCGAAGCGGCCATCACCGAACGGGAGAAGCGCGGCGAGACGGTGGAGAGCCGCTTTGTCTCGATCGACAATGCCGAGATCACCGCTGCCGAGCTGCGCGGGCGCACCGCGCAACTGACCGTGCGTTTCCAATCCAAGCTGGTGTCGGTGACGCGCGATAAAGACGGCAATGCGATCGACGGCAGCGCCGACAAGGTGACCGACGTCACCGACGTCTGGACATTCGCCCGCGATCTGTCGTCGCGCGATCCGAACTGGAAACTGGTCGCCACCGAAGCCGGGCAATGAGCGCATGGCGGCACGACCACTCCGCTCGCAGATCGGCATTCGTTTGGCGCTGTGCCTGATCGCGGCGGGCGGGCCCGCTGCGGCACACGCCATTAATTTTCGCAATGCGCAGGTCGAACCGCTCAGCTTCGCCAAGCTCGATGGCTGGAAGAACGACGATCATGCAGTCGCCTTCGATGCGTTTCTGAAAAGCTGCGGCGCGATTTCACAAGGCAGCAAGGCGATGCGCGCGGCGCGGCCGATCTACGGCGCGCTGTTCAAGGTGTGCGAGCGCGCCATCGCCGCAGGCAAACTCGACCGCGACCAGGCGCGCGCGTTTTTCGAAGACAATTTCAAGCCGGTGCGCATCCTGCCGGAAGTTCACACCTACGGCTATTACACAGGCGCCGACGGCTTCTACACCGGCTATTACGAGGCCGAAGTCACGGGCTCGCGCGTCAAGACCGAGGACTATAACGTCCCGCTCTACCGCGTGCCGGCAGGACTTGCGGGCAAGAAGAGCACGGTGTTCTCGCAATTCGATCGAACCGCCATCGAGGGCGGGGCGCTCGCCGGCAAGGGGCTGGAGATCTGCTGGATCAAAAACCCGGTCGATGCGTTCTTCGCGCAGATCCAGGGCTCGACCCGCGTGAAGCTTGCTGACGGCGAATTGCTGCGGCTTAATTACATTGCCAGTAACGGCATGCGATACACGCCGGTTGGCCGCATCATGATCGACCAGGGCCTCTGCACGCCCGAAGAGATGTCGATGGACAAGATTCGGGAATTCATGGAGTCCAAGCCGGACGAGGGCAAGGCGCTGCGCGAGAAGAACCGCTCTTTCGTGTTCTTCTCCGAGACGCCGCTTAAGCCCGACGAGGAACCTCTCGGCGCGCAGGGCATCCCGCTGACGCCGAGGCGCTCGCTGGCGGTCGATCCCTCGATTCACGTCTACGGTACGCCGATCTGGATCGACGCCAAGTTTCCGATCACGAGCGACCTGCCGCAGGACAGCTTCCAGCATCTGATGTTCGCGCAGGATACCGGCTCCGCCATCCGCGGGGCGGCGCGCGCCGACATCTATTTCGGCCACGGCGAGGACACCCCCCACATCGCCGGCCGCATCAAGCAGTTCGGTAAATTCGTCATGCTGGTGCCGCAGGGCGCGACGATCTCCGGCACCGCGCCGGAGCCGGTCAAGGACGTTCCACTGCCGAGGCCGCGGCCTAAGGATATTGTGGCGGACGCGACCACGGCCCCAGCCCAGCCGCGGCCATGAGCTCAGGCAAGCGCCGTCTCTCCTATGAAGAGCGGGTGCTGTGGGCAACCGTCACCAAAGCAATCGAGCCGTTGCGCGAAGATGCGACGCTCACAACCGATGCCGGCGATGACGCAATCGCGGAAGCTCCGAAGCCAGTACGTGCCGCGCGGCCTGCAAAAACCATCACTATTCCGCCGCCCGTGCAGCCAAAGTCGGTAACGCCGCCGCTAACGCCGCTCAGCCGCCGCATGAGGCGCAGTGTCGCGCGCGGCAAAGAGCAAATCGATGCGCGTCTTGATTTACATGGATTGACGCAAAGTGAAGCGCACGCGGCCTTGTTGCGTTTCCTGCGCAACGCGCACGCGCGCGACGCCCGGCTGTTGTTGGTGATCACCGGCAAAGGCCGTGGCGGCGAGCCAGGCGTGCTGCGCCGCCAGGTGCCGCAATGGCTGGGCCTGCCGGAATTCCGCTCGCTTGTGATCGGGTTCGAGGACGCGCACATTGCTCATGGCGGCGAGGGCGCGCTTTATGTGCGCGTGCGCCGCGCGCGCGGCTAGGCAAGGAGTATCGGCATGGCGAAAAAACCCAAAGCCAAGACGCGCAAGCCTGCCAAACAGCAAACCGAAACAACCAAGAAACAAAAGCTGAAGAAAAAACAGGCGCTCGATCGCAAGCTTGAGGAAGGCCTGGAAGAAACTTTTCCGGGCTCCGATCCGGTCGCGGTTACAAATCCGGTGCGCGAGATCAAAGAATAAACCGGCTCAGATCCGTGTTCTTGGCGAGATCGCCGATGTGCTTTTCCACATAAGCGGCGTCGATCTTGACCGTGTCGCCGGAGCGGTCGGTGGCGGCAAACGAGATTTCATCGAGCACGCGCTCCATCACGGTTTGCAGGCGGCGCGCGCCGATATTCTCGATCGCCGAATTAACGGACACCGCGATGTCGGCAATGGCGTCGATGGCGTCCTCGGTGAAATCCAGCGTCACGCCTTCGGTCTTGAGCAGCGCAACATATTGCTTGATTAGCGAGGCTTCCGGCTCGGTCAGAATACGCCGGAAGTCGTCGCGCGTAAGTGCCTTCAACTCGACACGGATCGGCAGCCGGCCTTGCAGCTCTGGCAAGAGGTCCGAGGGCTTGGAAATGTGGAACGCGCCGGAGGCGATGAACAGCACGTGGTCGGTCTTTACCGGCCCGTGCTTGGTGTTGACAGTGGTGCCCTCGATCAGCGGCAACAGATCACGCTGCACACCTTCGCGCGACACGTCGGCGCCCATGCGGCCCTCGCGGCCGGCGATCTTGTCGATTTCGTCCAGGAACACGATGCCGTTCTGCTCGACCGCCTTGATCGATTCCTGAATGAGCTGTTCGTTGTCGAGCAGCTTGTCGGATTCCTCGTTGATCAGGATAGCGTGCGAATCCTGCACGGTGACCTTGCGTGTTTTGGGCTTGCCGCCGCCAAGCTTGCCAAAGATATCGCCGATATTGATGGCGCCCATCTGCGCGCCGGGCATGCCGGGGATCTCGAACATCGGCATGCCGCCGCCACCCGACTGCACCTCGATCTCGATGTCCTTGTCGTTGAGCTCGCCGGCGCGCAACCGCTTGCGAAAACTCTCGCGCGTGGCCGGGCTGGCGCCGGGGCCGACAAGAGCATCAACCACGCGCTCCTCGGCATTTAATTCCGCCTTCGCCTGCACGTCTTTGCGTTTCCGATCGCGGGTGAGCGCGATAGAAATCTCCACCAGGTCGCGGATGATCTGCTCGACGTCGCGGCCGACATAGCCGACTTCAGTGAACTTGGTGGCTTCGACTTTGAGAAACGGCGCACCCGCCAGCCGGGCGAGCCGGCGCGAGATTTCGGTTTTGCCGACGCCGGTCGGTCCGATCATCAAAATATTTTTCGGCAGCACTTCCTCGCGCAATTTGTCGTCGAGCTGCAGCCGACGCCAGCGGTTGCGCAAGGCGATGGCAACGGCGCGCTTGGCGTCGTGCTGGCCGACGATGAAGCGGTCCAATTCAGAAACGATTTCGCGCGGGGAGAAGTCGGTCAACGGAGCACTCGGTTACGATTTCAGCGATTCGATGGTGACGTTGCGGTTGGTGTAGACGCAAATGTCGGCGGCGATGTCGAGCGACTTGCGTACGATCGCCTCGGCGTCGAGCGCCCCGTCGAGCAGCGCGCGGGCCGAGGCCAGCGCATAGTTGCCGCCGGACCCTATGCCGGCGACGCCGGCCTCCGGCTCCAACACATCGCCTGTGCCCGTGAGCACCAGAGAGACCTGCTTGTCGGCGACGATCATCATGGCCTCGAGCCGGCGCAGATAGCGGTCGGTGCGCCAGTCCTTGGCGAGTTCGACGGCCGCGCGCAGCAACTGGCCGGGATATTGTTCGAGTTTGGTTTCCAGCCGTTCGAACAGCGTGAAGGCGTCGGCGGTGGCGCCGGCGAAGCCGCCGATGACGTCGCCTTTGCCGAGCTTGCGCACTTTTTTGGCATTGGATTTGACGATGGTTTGGCCGATCGAGACCTGGCCGTCGCCGCCGATGACGACCGTGCCGCCCTTGCGGACGGTCAAAATGGTGGTGCCGTGCCAAAGAGGACTTGTGGGAAGTTCGTTGGACATACGCGTTAACCCCTGCAATCAGCGTCATCTAGGCATGGCGCCAAGCGTTTGCAAACGGCCCGCAACGCCGGTGGCGAATCCCGGCAACCCCTGATAAAAGGCGCGCAGATCAAGGGAATTCCCAATGCGCAAGGCCGCCGTAAAGCGCAAGACCAAGGAAACCGACGTCGAGGTCGAAGTCGATCTCGACGGGACCGGCCGTTCGTCAATCGCGACCGGCATCGGCTTCCTCGACCACATGCTCGATCTGCTGGCGCGACACTCGCGCATCGACATCACGGTCAAGGCCAAAGGCGATACCCACATCGACGATCACCATACCGCCGAGGACACCGGCATTGCGCTCGGCCAGGCGGTGAAGCAGGCGCTCGGCGATATGAAGGGCATCACCCGCTATGCCGACGTGCACGTGCCGATGGACGAGGCGTTGACGCGCGTCGCGATCGACATTTCCGGGCGGCCGTTTCTGGTGTTCAAGGTCGAGTTCGTGCGCGACAAAGTGGGCTCGTTCGATACCGAGCTGGTGCAGGAATGGTTCCAGGCTTTTGCGATGAATTCCGGCATCACGCTGCATGCCGAGACTTTATATGGCACGAACGATCACCATATTGCCGAGTCCTGCTTCAAGGGCCTGGCGCGCGCACTGCGGGCGGCGGTGGCGATCGATCCGCGCGCCAAGGACGAGGTGCCGTCCACCAAGGGCTCGCTCGGCGGATAGTCATCGCCGGGCTTGTGCCGGCGGGCCCGTTAGTTGTTGCGTAGAGAAAACCGATGCCCACTTACACCGTTCATGAACCGCCGCCGCGCAAGGGCGAAGCCGTGTCCGCTCCGGAACGCTTCGTGTTCGTGCGCGACGGATTCTATGTCTGGGCCTTTCTGCTGGCGCCGCTGTGGCTGCTGTGGCGGCGATTGTGGCTGGCGTTCGCGATTTATCTGCTGGTCAACGCCGCGCTTGGCCTCGGTCTCATGCTGATCGGCGCGGCGCCGGGCGTGAGGTTCCTCGCCGGCCTGCTTATCGCGTTGCTGGTCGGCCTCGAAGCCTCGGCGATCTGGCGGCGAAAACTGGCATGGAAAAAATGGAAGACGCTCGGCTTCGTTGTCGGCGACGATGCCGAAACCGCCGAGCGGCGTTTCTATACCGAATGGACCAAACGCGCGGACGTAAAACCAGCCGTGACGCCAACTGCGCCCGTACCGCAATATTCCGCGCCGGTACGGCGCGGGCCGCCGTCGTCTTCCGATGTGATCGGGCTATTCCCGGAACCGGGAGCGTGAAGCGATGAGCGTCGCCGTCGTCGATTACGGTTCGGGCAATTTGCACTCGGCGGCGAAGGCCTTCGAGCGGGCCGCGCGTGAAAGCGGGTACGCTCAGCCGATCGTTGTCACCAGCGACCCGAAGGAAGTTGCCAAGGCTGACCGCGTGGTGCTTCCGGGCGTCGGCGCCTTCGCCGATTGCCGGCGCGGGCTCGACGAAATTCCCGGCATGATCGACGCGCTCGAGACTGCGGTGCGTAAGCAGGGCAGGCCGTTTTTCGGCATCTGCGTCGGCATGCAATTGATGGCCGAACGCGGCCGCGAGTATCAGGTCACGCCGGGCCTGGGCTGGATCGCCGGCGAAGTCGACCGTATCACGCCGAGCGATCCGAGTTTGAAAATTCCGCACATGGGTTGGAATACGCTGAACGTGACCAAGCCGCACCCGCTGCTCGATGGCATCGCAACCGGCGGTGATGGTCTGCACGCCTATTTCGTGCACAGCTTCGAGCTCAAGCCGGCGAAACCGGGCGATCTGGTGGCGCAAGCCGACTACGGCGGCCCGCTCACGGCGATCGTCGGGCGCGACAATATGGTCGGCACGCAATTCCATCCCGAGAAGAGCCAGAAGCTCGGTCTCAAGTTGATCGCCAATTTTTTGAAGTGGGCACCGTGATTTTAGTTCCCGCCATCGATCTCAAGCAAGGCCAAGCCGTGCGGCTCGAGCAAGGCGATATGGCGCGCGCCACGGTGTTCAATACCGATCCGGCGTTGCAGGCGGTTGCGTTCGAGCAGATGGGCTTCGATTACTTGCACATCGTCGATCTCGACGGCGCCTTCGCTGGCAAACCGGTGAATCGCGCATCGGTCGATCGCATTCTCTCCACCGCCGGCTGTAAGGTTCAACTCGGCGGCGGCATTCGCGACATGGTGACCATCGAAGGCTGGCTCTCGCGAGGCGTGACACGCGTCATCATCGGCACCGCGGCGGTGCGCGATCCGGCGCTGGTCAAGGAAGCTGCCAAGAAATTTCCTGGCCGCGTCGCGGTCGGGCTCGACGCGCGCGACGGCAAGGTGGCGGTGCAGGGTTGGGCCGAGACGTCGGAATTGTCGGCGCTCGAGATCGCGCGCCGCTTCGAGGACGCCGGCGTCGCCGCCATCATCTATACCGATATCGCGCGCGACGGCTTGCTCAAGGGCCTTAATCTCGATGCCACCATCGCACTGGCGGACAGCATTTCCACCCCGGTGATCGCCTCGGGAGGCCTGGCGTCGCTCGATGACATCAAAGAGATGCTCGCGCCGCGCGCGAAAAAACTGGCCGGCGCCATTGCCGGCCGCGCGCTTTATGACGGGCGGCTGAATGCGGCGGAAGCTCTCAAGCTGATCCGTGACGCGCGGACGGCGGCTTAAGCAATGTTCAAAGTCCGCGTCATTCCCTGCCTCGACGTGAAAGACGGCCGTGTCGTCAAGGGCGTTAATTTCGTCAATCTGCGCGACGCCGGCGATCCGGTGGAAGCCGCTATCGCCTATGACGCGGCCGGCGCTGACGAACTTTGTTTCCTCGACATTACGGCGAGCCACGAGAAGCGCGGCATCATTCTCGACGTGGTGCGGCGTACTGCTGAGGCCTGCTTCATGCCGCTCACTGTCGGCGGCGGCGTACGCACGATCGAGGATATCCGCGCGCTGCTCTCATCGGGCGCCGACAAAGTGTCGATCAATACCGCGGCGGTCGAGCGGCGCGGCTTCGTAAAGGAGGCGGCGGAGAAATTCGGCGACCAATGCATCGCAGTGGCGATCGACGCCAAGCAAGTTTCGAAAGACGGCGAGACGCCGCGCTGGGAGATCTTCACCCATGGCGGTCGCGAGCCGACCGGTATCGACGCGGTCGGCTATGCGAAGGAAGTGGTCGCGCTCGGCGCCGGCGAAATTCTGCTCACCTCAATGGATCGCGACGGCACCAAGAAGGGCTACGACGTTGCGTTGACGCGGGCGGTGGCGGATGCCGTGCCGGTGCCGGTGATCGCCTCGGGCGGTGTCGGCAAACTCGATGACATGGTGGCGGGCATCCGCGACGGCCATGCCACGGCGGTGCTGGCTGCCTCGATCTTCCATTTCGGCGAATACAGCGTGCGGCAAGCCAAGGATTACATGGCGAAAGCGGGTCTGCCGATGCGGCTCGATCCGTGATAGAGAACCGCGCAAAGGGCGCCGTATGAGCAAATTCACTTTGGCCGATCTGGAAAAGCGGGTGCACGAACGCGCCAAGGCGAGCGCGAAGGATTCCTATACCCGCACGTTGCTCGACAAGGGCATCGATCATTGCGCCAAGAAGCTGGGCGAAGAGGCGGTCGAAACCGTGATGGCTGCCGTGCAGCAAGACAAAGGCCGCCTAACCGCGGAAGCCGCCGATCTGCTTTATCATCTGCTGGTGGTGCTGGAAGCGCGCGGCGTGACGCTGGCCGAGGTCGAGGCCGAACTCGCCAAGCGCACCGCACAATCCGGCCACGAAGAAAAAGCCTCGCGCGGATAGCGCATGATCCCGAAAAGTGGGAACCGGTTTTCGGAAAAGATCATGCGCAAAGAGAAATGGGAATGATGGAACAGCGCACCGTCGAAACGCTTTCGCCCTACCGCACCTTCCCGCGCGCGGAATGGGCGGCGCTGCGCGAAGACACGCCGATGACGCTGACCTCGGAAGAGGTCACGCGGCTGCGCTCGCTGCACGACCGGCTCGATCTCAAGGAAGTCGAGGAGATTTATCTGTCGCTGTCGCGATTGCTGTCGCTTTACGTGGCGGCGACGCAGCGGCTGTTCCGCGCGCAGGAGCGCTTCCTCGGCACCGAAGACGTCAAGATGCCATTCATCATCGGCGTCGCCGGTTCGGTGGCGGTCGGAAAATCCACCACCGCGCGCGTGCTGCAAGCTTTGCTGGCGCGCTGGCCCAATGTGCCCAAGGTCGACCTCATTACCACCGATGGGTTTTTGTATCCGAACGCGATCCTCGAGCGCGAAGGCCTGATGGAGAAAAAAGGCTTTCCGGAAAGCTACGACCTGCCGGCGCTGCTGCGTTTCTTGAGCGACGTGAAGGCCGGACGGCGGCCGGTGCGGGCGCCGATCTATTCGCACTTGGTCTACGACGTGACGCCGAATCAATGGGTGGAAGTGGACCGGCCGGACATTCTCATCGTCGAAGGCTTGAACGTGTTGCAGACCGGCCGGCTACCGAAGGACGGCAAGGCGATCCCGTTCGTGTCGGACTTCTTCGATTTCTCGGTCTATCTCGACGCCGACGAGGACGTTCTCAAGTCGTGGTATGTCGACCGGTTTCTGACGCTGCGCTCGACCGCGTTCCGCGATCCGAAATCATATTTCCATCGCTATTCGAATTTGTCCGACGCAGAGGCGATCGAGACCGCGTCGTCGATCTGGACGCGCATCAATCTGGTCAATCTGCACGAAAATATCATTCCGACGCGGCAGCGCTCCGACCTGATCTTGAAGAAGGTCGAGAGTCATCTGGTCGAGGAAGTGTCGCTGCGCAGGCTTTGAGCGTCAGGCCGCTTTGGTCGGGATGTTGAAGTGGTCGATGACGCGCTTCTTGATCGCGCTCACCGGCAGCATGATCAACACGTCGGTGGTGCCGAACTCGTGGTCGACCACCGCGCCGTCGCCGATGTAAGCGCCGGCCCGCAGATAGCCCTTGATCAGCGGCGGCAACATGCGCAACGCCGCCTTGGGATCGATCGATTCCTTCGACATCCGGTTCATCTCGACGTAACGCTCGGGCAGCGCGCGTGCGCGCCATTCCTCCGGCGCCCGCGCGTAGTGATGGAGGAATGACAGCGCCACCGCCATCCGCTTTGGCTCGGTGCCGTCGAGGCTGGCGCAGCCGAACATGACGTCGCATTCATTCTGGCGCAGGTAACCGGCGATGCCGTGCCACAGCAGCGCGATCGTGCGTTTGGTGCGGTAGGGCGCCAGCACGCAGGAGCGGCCGGCTTCAAGGAATTGCATGGTGGCGTGGCGGGCCATCAGCCCGCCGACGTCGAATTCGGCGGAGGTGTAGAAGCCGCCGTATTCCTCGGCCAGCGGCTGCCGCAGCAGACGATAAGTGCCGACCACTGCCGGACGATTGGCATTCTGGCCGTCGCGTGCGTCATGATCGAGCACCAGCAGATGGTCGCAGATCGCGTCATAGGAATCGACGTCGCGGCGCGCGAACAGCCGGCCCGGATTGGCGATGGCCGGACCCTCCTGGTAAAAAACACGATAGCGCAGTTTCTGCGCCTGGCGCACTTCAGCCGCGGTTTGAGCCAGCCGCACTTCCAGCGAACCGAGACGTCCCAGGCTCTTCGTCGGCCGGTGCACGCGCGCTGCCCAGGCCTGCAAACCGCCATAGGCTTGCAGCGCCGAGATCAGGCTGGGAACGCCGGGACCGGTTGGGGTCGCACGGAAGCGTTCGAATAAATTGCGCGTGGGATAGAGACTATCTCGGCGTGCCATGGACGATTTGGTTCCTTTTCGGCGAGAAAAAGGTCTGTTTAGCGGGGATACACGAGCAACCGAATCAGGCGGCGGTCGTCGGCATCCCTACAGCATGGGGGAGACACGGAATTATGACAATGCTCGGAAAGTGGCTCAAGCCGCAAGCCGGGCAGCCGCCGCCAGCGCTTCGCTCAACCTCTCGCGGTTGAGCGGTTTCACCAGCAAGCCGTCCATGCCGGCGGCAAGACAGGCATCGCGGTCTTCGGTCTGGGCATTGGCGGTGAGTGCTAGCATGCGGACCGGCCGGTCGCCGGCCGCGGCTTCGGCGGCGCGGATGCGGCGGGCGGCTTGCAGCCCGTCCATGCCGGGCATCTGCACGTCCATCAGCACGAGGTCGTAAGGCTGGCCTGCCGCGCGCGCGGTTGCCCAAGATTCCACCGCCGCTTCGCCATGGCCGGCGATAACCGGGCGATGGCCAAGCCGGGTGAGCAGCACGCGAGCGAGCAGTGCGTTGATCTCGTTGTCCTCGGCCACCAGGATCGACAAGTTTTTGCCGTTCGTCGGCGAATTGTTTGCGGCCTCGCCGGCGGCGGAGATTTCTGCCGGCAGGTCGTCGAATACATTTTTGTCGCGGAGCCGCGCGGCCAGTGAATTGGCGCGCCCCGGTTTGACCAGATAGCCGGAAAAGCCGCGTGCCTTAAGTGCGGGCAATTCATGCCGCTCACTCGGTTTGATCAGAACGATCCAGCGCGCGCCGTCGTGACGTGCCAGGTCGCCGTTGGCGATCATGGCCTGCGCCAACGGATAATCGACCAGCAGCGCATCCCAGTGCCGCTCCTGAAGCAAAGCGCTGGCGCTCGTGCCGTCGGTAGCGATGCGGGTTTTCGCGCCCCAGCCCTTGAGCCGGCGCGCCAGCAGCGAAGATTCAAGGTCGGACGCGGCGACGATCAAGACCGCCTTGCTGGCGAGATCGGGCGCAGCGAAATCCGGCGCGGTGTCCGCGGTTGCCGCGCGCAGCGGCACGGTGAAGCTGAAGGTGGCGCCGTGGCCCGCTTCGCTTTCGACCGTGATGCGGCCATCCATGCGCTCGACGATGCGTTTGGAGATGGCAAGGCCCAAACCGGTGCCGCCGAACTTACGCGTAGCCGATCCATCGGCCTGTTCGAAATCGAGGAAGATGCGGTCCTGGTCTTGCGGCGCGAGGCCGATGCCGGTGTCGCGCACCTGGAAACGGATTTCGCTCTCGCGCGCGCCCGGCTCGGCGATCAGGGCGACGCTACCCTGCTCGGTGAACTTTATGGCATTGCCGGCGAGATTGAGCAGCACCTGGCGCAGACGTGCGGCATCGCTCACGATTTTATCCGGCAATCGGCCATCGACGAAGGACGCGATGTCGATGCCCTTGGCCTGCGCGCGCGGCGCCAGAAGCTCGACGGTTTCCTCGACCAGAGAGGCAAGCGCGAACGGCCGCGCTTCCAGCTCAAGCTTGCCGGCCTCGATCTTGGAGAAGTCGAGAATTTCACCGATCAGCGCCAGCAGCGTTTCGCCCGAAGTTTTGGCCGCCTTGGCATAGGTGAGCTGCTCGGGCGTCAGATCAGTGTCGAGCAGCAGATCGGCCATGCCGAGGATGCCGTTGAGCGGCGTGCGAATTTCGTGACTGACGGTGGCGAGAAAGCGCGATTTGGCGCGGTTGGCGGTTTCCGCTTGGTCGCGTGCCTTACCAAGCGCGCTCACCTCGATTTCGTGCAGCTCCCAATTGTCGTCCGACAATTCCTCGGTGCGTGCTTCGAGCGAGCGCACTTTGTCGCTGTGCGAGCGCTGGCGCATCAACATGAAGGCGATGATGGCGCAGGTGGCGGCAAACAGCGCGCCGACGCCGGTGGCGTAGGCGTAAGGGTCGTAATTCGATTTCTGCAACTGGATGCCGGCGAGAAAACCGAGCCAGCCGGAGACCACCGCCATGGTGGACACCACGGCGCGGCCGAACAGGATCAGCGACGCCGTGTTGCGCGCGCGCTTGCGTGCCGATTGCACGAATGAAGAGCCTGAATCCATGGTGCCGCCGCGTCTTGGGCGGGTATTTGGCACGTCTAATATTGCGATTTCCTTCCCCGCGGCGCGCGGCGAAGCTGGCGCGCGCGAACGTGGTGAAAGGACGGTTAAGCAGAGGATAGAGGGATCAGTTACGCGCGGCGAATTCGCGCCCGAATCTGGATTGGCGGGCATTTTTGTGGGCGGAGTTCCAGATTACCGCAAATAAAGCGTCGGCGTCCTGTTCCGAGAAACCAGCCGAGCGCACATAGATTTTATAGGCAGCGGTCGCACGCGATAGCGCCACCGTGAGATCGGCGTTGGCGGCTTGGGGATCGAGACGGATGGTCTGGACGGCACTCGCGTCGGTGCAGGCAGCGACGGTGTCGCTGTCGTCGACCAGCACGAAATCGGCGGCGGCCGGATCATCGACCAGTTGCAGGCGCAGATCCGATTTTGCCGCCGTGTTGTCGATGCGGACCGTGACGTTGGCTGTGGTGCTGTTCGAGATGCGATAGCGCCGAGGCGCCGGCGATGAAGCAGGGCGGCGCGCTCGAGGAGAACAATGAGCCGGCGGTGGCAGCGGGGATGGCGACGATGAGAACCAGTAACGCGGCGATGTGGGGGCGCTTCATGGCAGCCTCGTGCGGCGCGGCCAAATCAGGCGTGCGACTCAGAAACTAGAGCCGAGCCATTACTGGTTTATTAAGCCGCCGCCGGACTTCGTCGGCGAGCGCGCGGTAGGACAGCGCCTCGGCCAGATGGATGCGGCCGACTTTGTCGGCGCCGTCGAGATCGGCCAGCGTGCGGGCAACCCGCAGCACCCGGTGATATCCGCGCGCCGACAGCCGCATCGAGACGGCGGCATCGCGCAGCAAAGCCAGTGCCGTCGGCGCGCGCGATGTCTTCCAGCACCGGCCCATGCGCCTGCGCATTGGTGCGTACGTTCGAGAGCCCCAGAGCGGCGTAGCGCTCGACCTAAATGTCGCGGGCGCGCGCGACGCGGGCGGCCGGGGCGGGCCGATCATCAGCAAATTATGGCTGCCGGCGGCGACGACCTCGAGCGCACGCTTGTCCGAGTTCGCCCAGCACGGTGAAGCCGGAAATCGCGTCCTGTGGAATGGCTCCTGTAGCGGCCATAAGTCCGAGCGCGATCGGCAGATCGTAATGGCTGCCTTCCTTGGGCAGGTCGGCTGGCGCGAGATTGATGGTGATGCGGCGCGCCGGCAGCGCCAGGCCGGAGGCGATCAGCGCGGCGCGCACGCGCTCCTTGGCTTCGGAGACGGCCTTGTCGGGCAGGCCGACAATGTTGAAGGCGGTCAGGCCGGGCGCCACCTGCACCTGTACGTCGACGGCACGGGCTTCGATGCCCTCGAAGGCAACGGTGGCAACGCGCTGGACCATAAGTGTGCCCCTCAACCAGATACTCGTCAGAGTAGCGGAAGGTTGTGGGCGCTACAAGAACAATAAGAGAACAAACTAAAAGCCGCTAAACCACGGTTGATCTTGGACTTTTCGACGCCGATCATGGTTCTCTCATGAAAATCGCGGGAGATTTGCGGTGAAAAAGAAGCCTCTGGCGGTCATCGGCGGGCTGTTGCTGGCAGCGATGCAGGCCGGCGCCCAGGAACTTAAGCCCTGGAAGCACGGCGTGATCGAGCCCAAGGGCGATGCCGGCTTCTCGCTAATGGTGAGCCGGCACGGCTTCGCCGAGAGCCAAGGGATCAAGCTCGAAATTCTCAATTTCAAGAATGGCGCCACCGCCCACAAGGCGCTCTTGTCGGGCGACATCGACAGCATCGAATCGAGCCCGGGCGCCGCCATTCTCGCCGGCGCGCACGGCGCCGACATCAGGATCCTCGGTTGCGATTGGCCGGGCGTGCCGCACGTGCTGCTTGTGCGTTCGACGATCGCCAAGGTTGAGGATCTGAGGGGCAAGATGATCGCGGTGGCTGCGCCCGCCTCGCTGCCCAACCTGCTGATCAATGCACTGCTGGAAAAATACAAGATCCCGCAAAACGAAGTGCGCTTCGCCAATCTCGGCGGCGATCTCGAACGCTACAAGGCAATTGTTGCCGGCGTGGCCGACGCCGGCGTGGTGGCCTCCGAGTTCATGTCGATCGCGCCCAAGGACGTCACGATGCTGGTTGCCGGCCGCGACATTCTGCCGAATTATCTGCGGGTCTGCCTGACCGTGACGGGCATAACGATTGCCGGCCGGCGCGCCGAGACCGTCGGCTTCGTGGCAGCGGAAATGAACGCGCTGCATTTCGCGCTCACCCATCGTGAGGAGACCATCGCGCTTACACAGGAAGTCATCCAGGCCAAGCCCGACGATCCGCGGGCCGCTTATGCCTATGACGACACCATCAAGCACGGCCTGGTCGATGCGACGATCAGCCTGCCGATGGACAAGTTGGCCTGGATGCAGAACGAATTGCTGAAAGCCGGCAATCTTAAAGAACCGATTGATCTGGCCAAGATCACCGATGCCAGCGTGCGCGCCGAGGCGGCCAAGCGCGCCGATAAATAAAAATCAGATTTTTACCGGCGCCATGATACCGGTGGGGAAGATGTCTTCCGGCTTGGCCAACCGGTGGGCGATGCCCTGCTCGTGGCAATAGCGCAAGAACAGTTCCAGCGTCGGCCGGTTGGCGTCGATGCCGTAGGGAAATAGGTCGCCGAAGCTTTCCTGCATTTTGCGCGCGTAATTGGTCAGCCACGGCACCGGATAGCGCGACACCGCCGGATCGAGAATGCGCTCGAGGCTGCGGCGTTTGGATTCTTCGAACGCATTATAGAGATTGCGCGCCACCCACGGCTGGTCGTCGAGCACGTTCTTTCGCAGCGCAATCACATGCATGATTGGATAAACGCGCGTGTCCTGGTAGTAGCGCTGCTCTATGGCCTCGAAATCGGGAAACAGCCGAATGACGTCGGGATGTTTATCGCGGAACGAGTTCGGCGGCCGCGCGATGATGCAGCAATCGATCTCGCCGGAAGCGATCATGCCGCTCAGCGTCTTATCGGGCGCGGCGGTCAGCTTCACGCCTTGCGGCAGGCTCAACTCGACCTTTTCGATGCGGCCCGCTTCATTGGTGCCGGCCTGCACCCAGTCGATATCGGACAGCGGAACGCCACCTTCGTGCATCAGCCAGCCGCGCATGTAGACCGCGGCGGTGTGCGCCCATTCCGGCACGCCGACGCGCTTGCCGCGCAAATCTTTGGCAGTTTTGATGCCCTTCTTCTTGTTTACGTAGAACGACGAGAACCGGAACAGCCGCGAGGCGTAGACCGGCAGGCCGATGATGTCGGAATTCTCGCGCGTCACTTGCGCGGTGAATTTGGCAAACGACAATTCGGAGACGTCCCACTCGCGGTTGAAGGTAAAGCGCGAAAAGATTTCGTGATGGCCGAGCGTGAGCCAGTTCGCCTCGATGCCTTCCGCGCGCACCAGACCAAGCCTGAAATCGCGGAAGTGATCGTAGTCGGTGGTGGCGATGGTGAGCGAAACGCTCATGGTTCGAAACTCTTTGGCGCTACTTCTTACGCTTGGCTTCGATCTTGTCCCAGATCAGTGCCGCGGCGTCGGGCCCGCCGAGATTTTTCACCGAGCGAATTCCGGTCGGCGAGGTGACGTTGATCTCGGTCAGCCAATCGCCGATCACGTCGATGCCGGCGAACAGCAGCCCGCGTTCGCGCAAGCTTGGCCCGAGCCGCTTGCAGATTTCCTGCTCACGCTTGGTCAGCTCGGTCGCCGCCGGCGCACCGCCACGCACCATGTTGGAGCGCAGATCGCCGTCGGCCGGAATGCGGTTGACCGCGCCGGCGAATTCGCCGTCGACCAGCAGAATGCGCTTGTCGCCTTTTTTCACATCGGGCAGGAATTTCTGCACCACCCATTGCTCGCGGAAGGTAACCGTGAACATGTCGCAGAGCGAACCGAAATTGAGATCGTCATGCGTGATGCGGAAAACCGCGCCGCCGCCGTGGCCGTAGAGCGGCTTCATCACGATGTCTTTGTGCTCGTCGCGGAATGCCTTGATCTCGGCGAGATCGCGGGTGAGCAAAGTCGGCGGCATCAGATCGGGAAATTCGGTGACGAACATTTTCTCCGGCGCGTTGCGCACGCTGGCCGGGTCATTGACCACCAAAGTCTTGGGATGGATGCGCTCGAGCAAATGGGTGCTGGAGATATAGGCCATGTCGAAAGGCGGATCCTGGCGCAGCAGCACCACGTCGAATTCGGCGAGCTCGGTGCGCCGCGGCGCCGTCAGGGTAAAATAGTCGCCGGCCTGGTCGCGCACGCTCAAGGCCTCGATGGTCGCGAACACGCGGCCATTGAGTAAAGCCAGTCGGTCCGGGGTGTAATAAGAGAGCTTGTGACCCCGCTTTTGGGCTTCCAGCAGGAGGGCAAAGGTCGAGTCGCCCTTGATATTGATCCGCTGGATCGGATCCATCTGCACTGCGACTTTAAGGCTCATTTTCGTGGCTCTGGGAACTTTTTAAGCAGCAAGAAGCTTAAGGAAAACAAACCGTTAACATTTTACCGCCAGTATGCCCAGCGGGGCCCTAACGGGCATAGCTGGGGGTCTCTTCCTTGACTTTGCCGAAGCTTTCTGTCGCCGCCAAGCTCTATGCGATCTTCGCGTTAATGGCCACCGCGACCATCGCGCTTTCGGCGGTCGCCGTGCATGCCGCGCGTCATCACCAAGACCTGACCGACGAATTCGAATCCGCCAATGCCGGCACCTTGAACGTCGAGAAGGTGAACGGGCTGATCTATGCGGTCGTGATGGAATCGCGCGGCGTCTACATGTCGACCGATATACCGACATCGAAGGTCTATGCCGACGGCATTCTCAAATTTAACAATCAGATCGCCAAGGTGGTGGACGGCTGGAAAAAGTCGGTACGCGGCGACGACGCCGAATTGTTCGAACAGTTCACCGGCCGCATCGCGCAATTCATCGAATTCCGCAAGGAGCTGGCGCGGCTCGGCACCGAAGTCAGTCCCGCCGCCGGCCGTGAATGGGGCGACAACGACGCCAATCGTTCGGTGCGCAAGGCGCTCAACGAAGATCTAGAAAAGCTCACCAAGATTTATTCGAAGCGAGCGACGCGCGTCTATACGGAAATCGACACCGGCATCGACAAGATGGCGATGTGGATGAGCCTGCTTGCTTGCTTCGCGATCGTGCTGGCGGCCGCTGGCGCGTTTGTGATCTCGCGCAGCGTGGTCAGGCCGATCGCCAAAATCACACAAATCACCGAGGCGGTCGCCGCCGGCGACGCCTCGATTACCATCCCGTTCAGCGAACGCGGCGACGAGATCGGTGCGCTGGCGCGCTCGATCGCCGTGTTCCAGCGCGCCATGCGCAACAACGAAGAACTCAATCGCACCGTTCGCAGCGACGCCGAAGCGCGCACGCACCGCCAGGAGCAGATGTCGAACGAGATCACGCGCTTCTCGGCCGAAGTCGAAGCGACGCTCGCAGAGCTCGGCCGCATTTCCGATCAGATGCTCGCGGCCTCGACCCAACTCGCCGGCGCCGCCGACGAAGCCGCCGCCAAGACTTCAAGTGCCACGGCGGCCTCGTCCGAGGCTTCCTCGAACGTACGCGATATCGCGTCCGCCGCCGACGAGCTGTCGTCTTCGGTCAACGAGATCGATCGCCAGGTGGCGCAGTCGAACGCCATCGCCACCAAGGCGGTGAACGAGGCCGGCCGCACCAATCTGGCGGTCAAGGAACTCGACGAGGCGGCCGGACGCATCGGCGACGTGGTCAAGCTCATCACCGGCATCGCCGAACAAACCAATCTGCTGGCGCTCAACGCCACCATCGAGGCCGCCCGCGCGGGCG
>Ga0075522_10000600_pt1 | contig 26386 bp, 24 predicted proteins | sample NGEPerA_FD_74796 | JGI IMG/M metagenome (GOLD analysis project Ga0075522, IMG submission 74796) | Arctic peat soil microbial communities from the Barrow Environmental Observatory site, Barrow, Alaska, USA - NGEE PermafrostL2-A | ecosystem: Environmental > Terrestrial > Soil > Wetlands > Peat ...
TGGAAAACAGGCTTCGAGAGTTATCCCTCACCCCGACGACGATAACGGCGCACTTCAGCCAATCTGAGCTCGTTGCGCTTCGCGGTTTCCATACGAAAGTGGATCGCCTTCGCGGCCAAAAAGGGAGATGTCAGCGGTTGTTAACTGCTGCCGGTTGAAAGGGTCATCCATATCCCATTCGGTCGGCTAGATACTGGCCGATCTAATCCCACCGATTGGCATTCTTTGGGAAACCCGGACGCTGTACTCGTACCACGCAGAAACAGTGGCCTGTGGGCGCCTTCATCACCACCCAGCGCTCCAGGCGATCTACGACCTTCGCGCCTAGGTCTTCCAGGCGCCGCACCTCGAGAGGGATGTCATCCGTCTCGATGTCTATGTGGACGTGACTTTCGTGGTTTACACGCTGGATCTGCACAATGGGCTCGTCGGGCGGGGTGTCCAGCATCCGGTAGTTACCGCGGCTGCCGGGATGTTTAGGGTCCGCCGGGCGACCGAGCGCCAGACTCCAGAATCGGGTGGCTTCATCCACGTCGGAAGTCTTGCAGTCGATCAGCAGGGCGCAGAGGCGGGAATAATGCATTGGCTCCTCGGACTTATGCGATCAATTGAATGCGAGCAAATTGCCCGACTATGCGTTTCGTGTGGTTTCTGCCGAAAGCCAGCGCACGACCAACTGTCGGGCATTGCGTATAATTTTCAAGGGCGTGCTATAGAGGCACCGCGCGCCAGTTTCCGCACTCATATTAACCCTTCTCCAATTCCTCGGTAATCGGCGTGGCTAGCTCATCGCATCCGCCAAGGCCTTGGTGACAAGCCAGGATCTTGACTCAATATAATTAATTGCTTACGCGCGTACCCATTTGCGCGGAATATTACGGTTCCTGCAACGCAGAACCTTCGAACGCGCGCCGGGCCGGACTGCGCATATACTGCGCACGCATACAATTACGTGGCGGGGAGATCAATGCGCATAGTAATTGCCGTCTTTCTGACTACCGCTGTCGGATTTCTCGCGGGGCCAATCGTCTTCGCCCAAACTACCCCACGAGCGGCGCCTCAACCCCCGGTTGCGCCGCCGGCGGCCCTGTTTGAATACCAGGAAGTGATGGTTCCGATGCGCGACGGCGTTCGATTGCAGACCGTGATCATGCGCACGCACGGAATCGAAGGGCCACTGCCGATCCTGATCGTGCGAACTCCCTACGGCGTGCCAGAAAAAGCGTTCGACAAAATGCCTGCCGATCTGAAGGAACTAGCGACCGATGGTTATATCTTCGTAGTTCAAAACCTTCGCGGTCGCTTCAAATCCGAGGGGACGTTTACGCTGAGCGAAGACGCGCGCGTAGAACCTGGCAAGGGCACAATCGAGACCCGCGATGGATGGGACACAATCGACTGGCTTGTTAAGAACGTGCCAAACAACAACGGCCGCGTTGGAATCATGGGCGTGTCTTACGCTGGCTATACAGCCGCTGCGACGCTGCTCGACCCCCATCCGGCGCTGAAGGCCGTCAGCGAGCAGGCGGCAGGTCCGGTCGATGAGTGGATGCATGACGACGACCACCGTTATGGCGCACTTCGCCTCAGTTACGATTTCGAGTATGCCGTGCTGGAGGAGAGTGACAAACTTGCTAACTCCAATTTTGAGTTCAACCAGTGGGATACCTATCAGTGGTACCTCGACCTCGGACCGCTGTCCAATATCAACGACCGCTACGTACACGGCAAGATCCCGTATTGGAACGATACCGTCGCGCATCCGAACTATGACGCGTACTGGAAGTCGCTGGTGTGGGTCGACGCGCTGCACCGCTCGTCAGTTCCGAATCTCAATGTCGCGGGTTTCTGGGACCAGGAAGACCCATGGGGGCCGTGGGAGATATTTCGTCGCGCTGCCGAAAACGATCCCGATCACACGAATCTGATCGTGGCGGGTCCCTGGTGCCACGGCTGCTGGCGCCGGCCGGTCGAAGACAAGCTTGGGCCGTGGCCGCTGGGTCATGAGACTGCGCGTGAATTCAGGGAGGCAATTCTGGCGCCTTATTTCGCCTACTGGCTGCACGGCAAGGGTACAAAGCCCGAGTGGCGTGCAAAGATTTTCCAGACGGGCAGCAACATGTGGCGGACCTATCCGGACTGGCCACTGCACAACACGGTCGCGACCAATCTCTACCTGCACGCCGACGGCACCCTGAGCTTTGAGGCGCCGGGGCTCGCCGATGACGGTGCACATCGCAGCTACGTATCGGACCCAGCGAACCCTGTGCCATACCGCCCGCGGCCAATCTCGCCCACTTATCCCGGGGGCGATTGGCCGCACTGGGAATCAGGCGATCAACGTTTCGTCGATCACCGACCCGATGTATTGATCTACATCAGTCAACCGCTCGACCAAGATCTCACGGTCACGGGCGAAGTCGAGGCGGTGATTTACGCATCCACATCGGGTACCGACAGTGATCTTGTCGTGAAGCTTATCGACGTGTTTCCCGAAAATGTCGAGAAGGTGGACTGGTACACGAATGCCGACTCCAAAGGTCCGGACCCGGGAGCGTATGCCCAGAAGCTCAATGGCTATGAACTACCCATCGCGATGGAAGTCCGTCGCGGGCGTTACCTGGATAGTTACGAGCACCCAAAGGCTCTCAGGCCGAATGTGCCGTCACGCTGGCCGATTCCACTGCGAGCCCGTGATCACGTGTTCCTGAAAGGACATCGCATCATGGTGCAGATCCAATCGACGTGGTTCCCACTTATCGACCGTAATCCGCAGACATTCGTGCGTAGCATCTACACGGCAAAGGCAGGCGATTACCGCGCAGCAACGCAGCGAGTGTATTCCTCGCCAAAGATGCCATCACACGTCATGCTGCCGGTCGTTCTAGCGACGCCTTAGCCACTTTGGCAAGTGCAAGTCGTTAAGCGCCGCATGCTCGGGTCGCCCCTTGCCCGCCGGCCCCTACGCTGAAGAACAGAATGGGTGCCGCCTGCGAATCTTGCGTGTTTCCGAAGGCGCTGCATCAGATGCTTTTAAATGCCGAAATAGCGACGTGCGGCTCCCAAAACCAACATTCACCGCAATTTCGGTCATGGTCCAGCCTGAGTGCCGAATCAATCGCTGGGCTTCCATCGTTCGTTTCCGATTCAAGAATGCGGTTGGTGTAATTCCGTACGCTATTTTGAAGAGTCTCAGGAAATGAAAGGGCGATAAATGCGCGGCAGCTGCCATTTCCCGAAGTCCAATGGCTTCCCTGATACAGGTGTGCATGAAGGTTTTTGCCACCAAGGCGCCGATGAAGCTCGCGGCGCGTAGCGGGCTTTGCGGAAAGTAAGACGTCGGATCTTTTGCGGAGTTGATGTTCTGCCTGCAGCATCCGAGCCAACAGCATATGTAGCTGCTCGTCCAATCGCAGCTCATCGGGTCCATCACACTCGAGTGAGCGTTTGATCACAGCTAAAGCCGGTGTGATTGATCCGTCGTGCTCCCGCAACCGTTCGTCAAATTCCGTCTTCAATGTCGAGCCATTCGGCGGACTATCCAAAAGCGTATCGGTGCTCTCGCGCATAACGCTGAGTACCTCCTCTGCGAAACCGGAGCGGAAGAATATGGAAAATGAATGCACTGGGCGTAGCGCATGGATGCGGCTGCCATAGCGTCTGCCGGCATTTAGAATGAGAAAGGTGTCCTCGTCGACCGCGACTCGGCAGCCGTCGATAAAGTATTCCTCGACGCCGCCGAACACGGCCTTTATGGATAGCAGTTGCTCGAAGTCCGCGTACTCAGCGCGGCGGGCAGTGGCCGAAATGACCGCGTTTTCCCGGCCCCAACGCGCATAAAAACGGGTTCGGAACGCGGGGTCCCAAACGGGGGCATTGCGCGGTAGATCACACGGGGCTCGCTGTCCGTAAGTGCAGTTACTCATGCTAGAGAGCTTTGGCGACTTCAGCCCGCTAAGTGTTTCATATATTGCTATTTCTTGCCGCCTCCACGGAACACAGGTGAACGCTGTCCTAGCCAGCATGCTAACCGCGCAATAACCGCAACCGCAGGCCTGGAACAATGTTGCACGATGGCCGTCCGAGGGGATCCAAATGCGATTACTCCACACACGGGCTCATTCCCATACGCCGATGATATGGGCGACGCATCGCATGTACATGCGTTCACATTGGGATTTATGGTTGCGCAGCGGCATTGCAATTTTTGGAATTTGTGTCGCGCAAGGATTCGCCGCGACACCTGGAATTTCAAACGCGGGTGACCAAGCACTGACGACTGCACGCCTGGCACTGCAGAACGCCGATTATCGCGGCGTCATAAAAATTCTGCAGCCGGCAATGGCCAAGCTGGGCGGTAACGCAAGCGCATGGCGTTACCTTGGCGTATCTCAATTGAAACTTTACCAGCCACGCGCCGCACGCGTCGCCTTTGCGAAAGCTCTCAGCCTCGATCCGCACAACCCGCAGCCGCTCGTCTACATCGGGATCGCCGCTGCGCAGATGGGACAGACCGACGAGGCGTTCTCCTGGTTTCAAAGAGCGAAGGCGACCCGAAAGATCGATATGACGCAGCTTGCGAATGAACCGGATCTTGAGTCGTTGCGTCACGACGCGCGCTATCTGGCCCTGTTACCCCGAGCGGAAGACTTCGCGCATCCGTTCGTCGAGAACGTCAATGTAATCCGTGAATGGGACGGCGAAGCATCTGGGGATCAATTCGGCTGGATCGCAAGGGTAGTGGGCGACGTCGACGGCGATGGTGTGACCGACTTTGTGACTTCTGCACCGACAAAGAATATTGCCGGTGCCAACGCGGGCCGCGTCTACGTCTACTCCGGTCGTACCGGAGCTCTGATTTGGAGTGTTGATGGATCACCGGGTGACCAGTTGGGTAGCGGTATCGAAGCAGCTGGTGATACGAATGGCGACGGGATCCCCGACATCGTGGCGAGCGCACCGGAGATCGATTCCGCGTACGTCTACGACGGTCGCGATGGCCGTGTCCTGCTGACCCTGCACGGCGAAGCGAAGGGTGATCGGTTCGGTGAACACGTGTCCTCCGCCGGGGATTTTGAGGGCGACGGTCATGCGGACCTGATCGTCGGTGCGCCAGGCAACAACGCTAACGGGCATGCGGCGCGGCGATGCATTCGGCAGCACGGTTACGGGTTATGCCGACGGTAAGCAGCGCTTTCTCGTTGTCGGCGCGCCCGGCGCTGGAGCTGGAAAAAGAGGCCGTGTGTATGTCTACCGGGATCTGTCCACCCGTCCGGCTTTTGTGATCGACGCTGATGCGACCGGGGTTGCGCTCGGCTACATGTTCGTCTCCGTACTGGGCGACGTCGACGGTGACGGCGTTCCGGATATCTTTGCCTCCGCCTGGGCAGACGCCAGCAAAGGGCCCGGCACCGGGAAAGCGTACGTTTACTCCGGCCGTACGGGACAGATCCTTCACAGGTTTACGGGCGAGACGGCGGGTGAGGGCTTCGGAACGACCCATTCCACCGCTGGTGACGTTAACAATGATGGTCGCGCAGACCTCATTATTGGATCCTGGCAATACAGCGTTGCGGCATTGGGCGGCGGGCGCGCCTACCTGTATGACGGGCGCACCGGCAGACTTTTGCGGACGTTCACCGACCGGATCCCGGGCGATACTTTCGACTTCGACGCTGTGGGATTGGGGGTGCTTGACAGCGAGGGACAACCAGAACTGCTAGTCACCGCGGGCTGGAGCGCGGTGCACGGCTTCCATTCGGGGCGCATCTTCCTCATCGCAAGTGGCAGCGCCAAGATTCGCAATTGACGGGGTCTATGCCAACGAACGACAGGCGCCAGGCACGCAGTTAGGAGTCAGGGGTTCGGCGAGCCGCTCGTCTGCTTCAGCCTGCCGGATCCTTCTGATGGGAGGCACTGAGGCCGAGTGCGGAAACGGCAGCAGTCGCTACGGCTTCATCCTGATGCGCCGCGGCGCCGCTGATACCCAGGCCGCCAACCAAACTCGACCCGCTATATAGAGGAATGCCTCCGGCGAAAGCGATGAGCCGGCCGCCCAGAGCCGTGTTGAGTCCCCAGTCCGCTTGACCCGGCTGAGTTCGCTTGGCCCAAGCAGCGGTTGGTAACCCGCAAGCCACCGCCGTGTAGGCTTTGTCCATGGCGAGCGGCATTGCGCACAACTGCGCACCATCCATCCGCACCGCTTCGACGAGTTGACCTCCGGAGTCAACGACCGCGGCTGCAATCGCAAGGCCAAGTCGGCCCGCCTCGGCGCGCGCGGCCTCAACCAAGGCACAGGCAAGATCGAGCCCGGCGTCCATTTTTCGAATCAAGTCGTGTCTTTCCACGGCGTGCTCCCGGATGCGCTTTATGAGCTCGTGCGTCATGCGTAGGAGACGTATACGTCGATGGCCACATGTTTCGGGTCAGGGTGCGGCGCCGCCCGCGCAAATCGAACCGCCTCATCGACCGCTGCATTGACTTCCGCATCGATGGCGGCGAGCTGCTGCTCACTCAGTGCACCGTTCTTCAAGACGCGAGTTCTGAAGATTTTCAGGCAATCGCGCTCGCGGCGCATGTGCTCCTTCTCCTCTTTCGGGCGATAGGTGTCGGAGTCACCGCTGAAATGCCCGAAGTATCTCGGCACCAAGATATGAAGCAGCGACGGGCCACCACCACTCCTTGCGCGCTCTATCGCATCCCCCGCCGCCTCGTAGACTGCGAAGACGTCAGTGCCATCGACGCGCGCCGCCGGCATGTCGTAGCCCGCCGCTCGTTTGAGTACATCGCCCGCGACCGCCCAGCCGCTGGCGCTTGCCTCACCAAAGCCATTATCTTCAACTGCGAAAATCATCGGCAGATTCCACACCCGCGCAAGATTCATTGATTCGGCAGTGGTGCCCTGATTGATCGCTCCATCGCCGGCAAATGCGACCGCGACTCCGCCTGTGCGTCGGTACTTCGCCATCAGTGCGGCGCCACAAGCAATGGGTGGACCGCCGCCGACAATACCGTTGGCGCCGAGCATGCCTTTTTCAAGATCCGCAATGTGCATCGAGCCGCCGCGCCCGCGGCAGGTGCCCGTACTGCGACCAAAGATCTCAGCCATCATGCCGTTTATGTCGACGCCCTTTGCGATGCAGTGACCGTGACCGCGATGCGTCGATGCGATTCGATCCTTGTCGGACAAGTGCATACAGATGCCTACCGCGGACGCCTCCTGACCCGCATACAGATGCACCGAACCTGGAACATCTCCCGTGCCCATCTCAATATTGGTGCGTTCTTCAAAAGCCCGGATTGTGGCCATTTCCCGATAGGCGCGCGGCAAGAGATCGTTTGAAAGCTTCATATTCAACTCCAAGTCAAGCAACAAAAGGGTGTGCGCCTGCGACAACGATAATGGTCACGATCTGACGATGCGGCACCGCCCGGTTTTTTTAATTCTTATGCAACCTGCCAGCCGCCATCCACGGTGAATGACTGTCCAGTGGTGTACTGACATAGCTCCGACGCCAGGTATACGTAGATCCCGGCCAGATCCTCGAGCTTGCCCAGGTGCCCGACCGGGATGCGGCTGAGGAGCGCCCCTTCAACGGCGGCCCGCGTGCGGTTCGTCAGTGCCGCGCGTTCGACAAACAGGGCCTGCATCATGGCCGTATCCATTTGCCCCGGGCACACGGCATTGACGAGGATCCCGTGGCGGGCAAGTTCTGCGGCGAGGCTCTGCATGAGGCCGATCAGGCCAAATTTGGATGCGGAATACGCGCCATTTTCGACCCCGCCCCGCAGTCCGAACAGTGACGAGGTGAATATGACTCGTCCGCCTGTTCCCTGGCTTATGAGCTGGCGGGCAAATACTTTCGCCGTGACGAACGCGCCCGTCAGATTGATGTCGATGACGCGTCGCCAAGCGGCAAGCTCTAGCTCGACCACGTGCTTCAACACCAGGATGCCGGCATTGGCGACCACGCAATCGATATGACCAAAGCGCGCGAGCGTCTGCGCAAGCGCGCTCGCTGTCTGGGCCTCGTCCGTTACGTCCAGCGCTATGGCGAGGGTCTTCTTTTGATCGGGTAGCGTGAGGGCAGCGCGTTCCAGCGTTTCCCGGGCAATGTCAGCAAGCACGACCGACGCACCACGTTCTTGGTAGGCGCGGGCTACTGCAAGTCCGATGCCTTGGCCCGCTCCGGTAATGAAGGCGACTTTGCCTTTCAACATCGGTTCTATCTGCGCTTGGTTAGCGGCCATATTTCATTTCCTGAGACGAGCAAACATAGAAGGCGGATGGATCAGACGGCCGTATACCCGCCATCGACCACGACGGATGTGCCAGTGATGTAGCGTGCTGCAGGGGACGCCAGAAACAAAATCGCGCCCGTGACATCGTCGGGGGTGCCTTGCCGCCGCGCCGGAATTTTGCTGACGAGGTCTTTCATTGCAGCATTGCGGTCGGCCTGAAACGACCAGAACGGCTGGTTGAAGGCGGTATCGATCCATCCCGGGCAGATGCAATTTACGCGGATGCCGAGGGGTGAGAGTTCATCGGCAAGACTTCTGACCAGGCCAATGAGGCCAGCCTTGGATGCGTGGTACGCAGGCATGCCGGCATGGCCCCGCATGGCGCCCGTCGACGATGTGAATATCAGGGTCGCGTTATCTGAACGCTTGAGGTGCGGTGCCGCCGACTGCGCATAGAAAAACGGCGCGCGCAGGTTTACCGCCATGGATAGATCCCAGTCCTGCGGCGTCCACGCCTCAAGCGGCATGGAACGCAGCACCCCGGCATTCACGAACACACTGTCGAGTGAGCCGTATGTTCGAACGCATGCGTCAACCGAGGCGTTCACCGCATCGAGGTTCACGATGTCCGCATCGAAGGCCGTGCAGTGTCCGCTCAAGGTTTCGGCTGCGGCCTGTTGTGCTGCGGGGAAATTCTTGTCGGCGAGGAGTACCGAATCGCCGCGCGCTCGAAATGCACGCGTCGCCGCAAGGCCAATGCCCGTGGCGCCGCCCGCAACCAGCACGACGCCCATGCGCTAGCACCTTATCCATTGATCAAAGCAGGATTCGGATGCCATCGTCTTAGCCCGGCTGCGCGCGCGGGTCCCAGAGCAGACGCTTTGCGGTCTGAGAGTAGGCCTTGCCGTGAGGATAACAGCACAGTTCCATCTGCAATCCCCACGGGGCGAGGAAATACACCCACGTTGCCCCGGCCGAGGGTCCCTCGACAATGGTCATCGGCTCGCCGAACACCTTCACGCCGTGCGCCCGCAGATGCTTCACGGCGACATGGATATCATCGACATAGAGTGCAATGTGATGCCCGCCAATATCGCTGTTTTTCGGAGGCGCCTGTACCTGATCCGGGGAGGAGTACTCGAAGAGTTCGAGGTTGTAGCCATTGCCACAGCGCAGGAAGCAGTAGCGGTTGCTCGCCTGCGGATGGACATTCAGGCGTTCGACCATGAAAGCCGGGTCATCGCCCGTCTCGCCGCCGTAATAGATGTACTCGCAGCCAATCACGCGCGTAAAGAAGTCGATCGCATCCTCAAGATTGGGGACCGTAATTCCGAGGTGATCCGCGCCGCGCAGTCCCGGCATGCCAATAGTCATAGTCTTCTCTCCCGTCACGTGTCGCCTGTATTACCGAACTGCCGATCGGGTTGGTTTTTCAGCTGCGTCTGCCGCTGCCATGAAATCCGCAAGCAACTCATTGACTCGTCCGGCTTGCTCAAGGTGCGCCATGTGCCCCGCGGCCTCGATGAGATAAACCTTTGCATTGGGAGGCAAATCCTGTGACTGCGAGGCGGGAATGATGCGATCGCCTTCGCCCCAGATGATCTGCACCGGCACCGCTGCCGATGCGACAACGTCACGCAGCAGAAGGCGTTGTTTGCCGCCGGGAAACGCATTGTCAGCAAGACCTCGCAGCGCTGCCGGCACGCCGTCTCCACGCATGAAGCGCAGCACCTCGTCCACCATTTCCCGGCGTACCTGGGTGGGGTCGGCGAATAAGGCTGATAGTGCCTGCTTCATCTGCGGACGCCGCTCGGCACTCAAAAATCCCTCGATGTAGCGTGCGTCGATCTGCGTGCCCAAACCTGCCGGCGATATGAGCGACAAGGAGGCAACGCGGGCCGGCATATCCCTCGTCAGCAACAGGACAACGGTGGCGCCAAGTGAATGTGCGACGAAATGCGCGCGCTTTACGCCGATGTCATCGAGCGCGGCAGCCACTGCGCGCGTAACGCTCTCAAGCGATAGGCTACCCGATGGAATGCTCGACGCGCCGTGCGCGGGCAGGTCGACGGCGTGCACCGGCCTCGCGGCCGCAAGGTCTGATTGGTTGAAAAGCCAGGAATTCAAGTCGCCGCCGAAGCCATGAATCAGGACTGCCGGTGTCGCCGTGCCGTCGCCCAGGCTCAAAATATTGATGCGGCCGTCGATGGCATCGACCAGGCGGGCGGCCGGGACTGAAGTCTCTGCGGCACCCTCGGACTTTTGGCGCAATTGGTGGGCCGCGACAAATGCTTCAATCTCAGCATCGCCTGCGTTGGCGTCGGCGATGACGCCGAGCAGTGAGCCCACCGCTGCCGTCGACTGCGGTTCGATGAGCTTGCGTCGCAATACACCACTCGCCGAGGCCTCCAACGCATTGGCTATCTTTTCGGTTTCGACTTCGAGAATTTCCTGTCCGGAAGAGAGGACATCGCCCACCTCCGCAAGCCATGCGACGACTCTGCCCTCGGTCATGGTCATGCCCCAGCGCGGCATGGTGATCGCATGAATGTTGGTCGCCATGAAGGGTTACCTGCGAAATTCCATAACGCGGGCGACTGCGGCCTCGACGCGGGCGGCGCTTGGTATGAACGCGTTCTCCAGTTCCGGCGCATAGGGAACGGGGCAGTGCGGTGGAGTGACTTTGATGATGGGCGCCTTTAATGCGCCGAACGCCTCCTCGGCGATCAGGGCTGCGATATCAGCGGCCGCCCCGCAGCGTGGATACGATTCATCCACGATTACAACCCTTCCGGTCTGCTCGACAGACTCGATGATCGAGTCCGCATCAAGCGGCGAGAGCGTGCGCGGGTCCAGCACGGCGCATTCCGTGCCGCGCTTCGCCAAATTGCCGGCCGCCTCCATGGCGCGCTTGACCATCCGGCCGAGCGCAATGATAGTCACATCGCGTCCCTCTCGAACGAAGTTAGCTTCGGCAAACGGGATCGTATAGGCGCCATCGGGCACCTCGCCCATCTCGTCGTAGAGCATTTTGTTCTCGAGAAAGATGACTGGGTCATCGTCGCGAATGGCCTGAATTAGAAGGCCCTTCGCGTCGTAGGGATTGGAAGGGATCACGACTTTGAGTCCGGGGATATGGGTAAAAATCGGATACAGCGTCTGACTGTGTTGGCTCGCCGAGCCGCTGCCCGCGCCGAACGTTGCGCGCAACACCATCGGTGTAACGGCTTTACCGCCGAACATGTAGCGAAATTTGGCGGCTTGATTGAAGATCTGATCGAAGCACACACCCAAGAAATCGACGAACATGATTTCAACAACCGGGCGCAGCCCGGTCATTGCGGCGCCCGCTGCAGCGCCGACGAAGGCGCTCTCCGTTATCGGCGTATCGAGTACGCGCTCCTCGCCGAATTCCTTCAATAGACCCTTCGTGACGCCGAACGCGCCGCCCCAGGCGTCCTGCTCACCGGTCGCGCCCTTACCGCCCGTGATGTCTTCGCCGATGACCAGGATCCCGTCGTCGCGGCGCATCTCGAGGCGCAGCGCTTCGTTCAATGCCTGGCGGAAGGATTTTTGTGGCATATGCAATCGATCTCTCTTAGGGAATAGGGCTCAAGGCGACAGAGGACCCCGCTAGCGAGGCGGCGCGCTCAGTCGCCGTGTGGCCAGTCGCAGCTTCGGCAGGATGGAGGTCATCGCGCTCTCATAGGCCTGCGGGCCTGCGTTCAGGCTGATATTCAAGGCGGCCACGGGCACTCCGGCGGCGTCGAGAATAGGCGTCGCAATACCGCACATGCCTTCTTCATACTGCTCGGAGACAAAGGACCAGCCTTTTTCGCGGTCTTCGACTAACGCCTGTTCGAGTTCCGCCTTCGATGCGATCGTGTGACGCGTATGGGCTTTGAGCTCAAGGCGGGTGAGATATTCATGCAGGCCTGCATCCGGCAGGCGGGAGAGCAGGACTCGGCCGATGGAGTGCACGTACGCCGGCACGTGACTGCCGATGCTGGGATCGAACGATAAGTAGCGGCGCGTCGGGACGCGAAGGATGAACATCACATTGTCGCCATCCAGCACGCCGATGGAGCAGGTCTCCTGCAATTCCGCGACGAGCTCTTCCATCACCGGTTGCGCGGTGTGCCAGAAGGGCAGTGAGGCAAGATAGCGGTAGCCAAGATTCAAGACGCGCGGGGTAAGCCAGAAGCGCTTGCCGTCGGTGCGCACGTAACCGAGTGATTCAAGCGTAAGAAGAATTCTGCGGGTCCCAGCGCGATCCAGGCCCGTGGCCTTGGCCAAGTCCGTGATCGTCATGGGCGACTGCGGATCGAACGCGCAGATCACCCCAAGTCCCTTGGCAAATGCCTGGACGAATCGATCCGACGACTGAACGACGCTTGTGGACTCCAGCGCGGCACTGGCGCCCAGTTCCGGGTCCTTGATCGAGTGCGAGTTGCTCATGCGAGTGAGAGGCCCGTCTGCAGGTAATTAAAAAAGAGAGGTCCGATGCAGTGCCGCATTGGTTGCCGCTGCGGTGCGCAACGGCCGCGTACTTCTGCGGTGGAGACGATGCCGAGCCTAGTCATAGAACTCGGGCGAGAGCCGGGTTCGCTGAATGCTCACGGGGTCGTGGAACAGGATCATCTGTCCGTTGCGATCGGCAACGATCTTTTTCAGTCGACGGATCGATGCCAGCGCGGCGACATCATCCACGCATTCGCCCGGCAGAATCTCAAGATCGAAGTTCTCCTGCAGATCACCGGCATCGAACGGCAGCACACAGGTGCCAGATTTGGGAAGCTCGACGATAGCGGATTGGTGTCCGGGCGTATGCCCCCGCGTCTTGATCATGTTCAGGCCCGGCACGACTTCCCAATCGCCGTCCTCAAGATGCCAATCGATGTCGGGCGAGTTGTAGTCTTCCAGAAAATAGGATTGCGGGCGTGCGCTTGAGAATCCGTGGTCGTATTCCTGCCGCTGAATATGCACGTCGGCGTGATGGAAATACTTAAGGTAGCCCGCGTGATCCAGATGCAGATGGCTGAGAACGACGCGCTTCACATCATGGAAGCCGAGGCCCAGCTGCTTCAGTTGAAATGGAAGTTCGTGCTCGGGAATCACAATCGGCGGATAGTTTCCCGCCGCGTGAAAATACTTTTCCGTCAACTCCCGGTTCTTCACGTAGAGCGGATCGAACCCTGCATCCAGCAGGATCCAGCCGCTGTCCGTGTCCGCAAGATAGCAGCAGATGGGCTCGCTCATGATAAAGCGCGCGCCCAGGTCCTTCGTCGATACGCTTTTTGGCAGAACCTCGTAACCGACGAGAAGCACAAAGAGGCGCCGCACGCTGGTCATCGTGAGAGGTGTCCGGCGAAAGCGGCGGCGCAGCGTAGCGGGCGGCGAAATGCGACACGATTGAGAGGCATACGGTTTGCTCGGCCCTAGAAGCGCTTCGTGACTAACACGCCAAGGGTTCGCGGGCGCAGCGTGTAGGCTTCTTCGAGAAACAATAGCGACGGATGTTGAATGATGGTCGTGTCATTGAGAATATTTTTGCCATACAGGGCCACGCGCAGCGTGCCCCAATCGCCGCCTATGCTGGCATCCAGCGTCTCGTAGGCAGGACGCGTGTGGTCGGGGTCTATGACACTGAATGAGCCGAACGATCTGCCGGTCCACGCATAGCTGCCGCGCGCGAACAGATCCGTATCGGCGCTCAAGCGGTGCACATAGTCCGAGTTCAACGTAAGCGTCCACTCAGGTGTGTTGAGGATCCGGTCGCCCGGTTCTGCGCCGACTGCGCTGATGACATTTGTTAGTGTCGCGTGTGTCGTGCCTCCGGCAACGGCTACAGTCCAGCTCGGTGTGGGCTTTGCCGCAACTTCAAGCTCAGTGCCGTAAATCTTCGCGTTGCCGACGTTTGTTGTAAGCGTATAGCCGCAGGTCGGCAGGTTTATCGTCTGTTGAATGTTGTTCCAGTGCGTGTAGTACGCCGCGCCGCTGAACGTCAGCCGGTTTCCGAGCACACGGCCTTTGGCACCCGCTTCGTAGGTCCACAGGGAATCGGAGTCGTAGCTAGTGGGCGCGCTCTTTAAGCCAAGTGTGGCAAGGTCCGCGGCGCAGATGTCGCTCGGCACGAAGAGGGCTGCGCCTCCGAGCCTGAAGCCTTCGGCAATGGACGCATAGAGGCTGGCCGACGCGTTGACGTCGTAAGTCAGCGAAAACCTCGGTGTGGTCGAGTTGAAGGTGGCCGCATTGCCGAACTCCGGCGGCGCTGAGCCTGCGAAGTAGCCGGACTCTTCCTGCCTGAAGCGCGTGGTGCTGTGCGAGTACCTCAAGCCCACTGTGGCTTTGAGTTGCTTGGTAAAGTTGTAACCGATCTCACCAAAGAGCGCGTACTGCTTGTCCTCGTTGTGCAGGCCCGCAAGCGCGACAGCATCATCCGGAAAGCTCTGCCCGGCGAAGAGCAGGCTGTCTTGCGGCGGATAGCCAAATAACGAAGTAAAAGTCTGATCGAATCCGGTGACGTAGTCATTTACGACACGGTCGAATTTCTGGTCAGAGAAGAAGGCGCCGGCGAGCCAGGTGAGCGGAATGCCGCCCGCGGTGTACGGCTGGGAAGCAAGCCTTATCTCCTGAGTGATCTGGGTTGTCTTGGACCAGGAATACTCCGGTCCAGGCAGCGCACCAATCTGCGAACCGACCTGCTTCACCCCCAGGACCGGATCCGAATCGACGAGGAAGCCCAAATATTCGCTGTTGTAGAACGTCGCATCGCCATTGCGATTGAACTGCTGGTCGAAGTAGCTGGTCACGGAGGTCAAATCGGCCCAGCCGAGCGCAAGACCGATGGTAATGCTCGGTACCGTGAACGTATCGCGGATCGGTTCCGGTACGATCTTGTTCTGATTGTAAAGGCCCAACGAGGGGTAGAACACCGATGTGTCGTCGATGTTCATGCGCATGTAATAGATCGCCGGCGTGATACTGAGCGCGTCATTCGGCTTGTAGAGCATGCTGAGTCGCGCGGCCAGCGTGTGATCCGAATTCACGCCAGCGCGCTGCAGCGTTCCAGAGCTCGAGTAATTGTCGATGTAGCCGCTGTCGGATGTGTCATCGACCGCCAGACGCACCGCTGCAACGCCCGACTGCAGCGGCAGATTCAGCACGCCGGTTTCTTCGTAGTTAGTGCCGCCGTGCGCCGTATGCGAGATGTCAAGGGAGCCTTCGCCCTCGAGTTGCGTAAGCGATGGCGTATTGAAGATCATGCGGATCGTGCCGCCCATGGAACTTGATCCGTATAACGTGCCTTGCGGACCGCGCAGTACTTCAACTCGGTCAATGTCGAAGAGCTTTGGTTCGACCGCTCCGGAGTAAAGGTTGTTCTTGACGGTAATGGGTACCTCATCGAGATAGATACCCACCGTCGCAGCACCCGAAGTAGAACTCACGCCACGTATGGAAATATTGTCGAGGCCGGGACCACCGCCGGCCAAAAAGGACACCCCTGGCATTGTGCGCGTTACATCTTCGTAAGACTCGATATGGTCAATCTGTAATGACTCACCGTTTAGGACCGAAATGCTCAGCGGTACATCCTTAATGTCCTGCGCACGTTTCTGCGCCGTGACAATGATTTCTGTGAGTTCGCCACTCGCCGCGGGAGGCGCAGCGGCCTCCTGGGCCGGGGCCGACGCGCTAGCCAGGCATAAGAAGGCGCTGCCCAGGGCTGCAACGCCACCACTAATTATTTCGATCGTCTTGCGCATATGTCCCCCGCGAAGTCGAAGCGATTCGTCTTTGAGTTAGAATGTTCACTAGATGAACATTATTGCGTTTTACTTGCCGTCAGAAGATTATATGATCGGCATAAGAACAATTGTCAATGTTCGGTTCATAGGATGACCCCGCTCAATACTGCTCAGGCCAAGCCAGCAATCCGGCGATAGGGCTGGCCCCGATATGCAACTCGATGAACTAATCCAAATTCGGCAACGTGACTTCGAGCGTCCCGGACGCTCGGAGGCGCTCGGAACGCATTGCATGGTCGCGACGTCGCACTCGCTCGCTACATGGACCGCGCTTGAGATTCTGCGCGATGGCGGTAATGCCGTGGATGCCGCGGTCGCTGCGGCAGCAGTGCTTGGGGTCGTTGAGCCCACTCAAACAGGAACCGGCGGCGACTGTTTCGCCTTGTACATGCCGCGCGGCACCGGAACGATCCACGCCCTGAATGGTTCGGGCTGGGCGCCGCAAGCTGCAGCAACTGAGTGGTTTCTCGATCGCGGGTTATTGGCGATTGATGCGAGGAGCCCTCACGCCGTCACCGTGCCGGGCGCGGTCGGCGCTTGGGCGCGTCTGGTGAGCGACCATGGAACGTTTGGACTTGATCGGCTGCTGGCGCCGGCGATACGTGCCGCGGAGGACGGTTACGCCGTCACGGAACGAGTGGCGCGTGATTGGGGACGTCAGGTCGCGAAACTCGCCGCAACCCCCACCGCTGCGAGCATTTTTCTCAGCGACGGGTGTGCACCGCGGGCCGGCACCGTGCACCGCCAGCCCAAACTTGCGCGCACTTTGCGCGCAATCAGTGAGGGTGGCGCGGCGGCTTTCTACAAAGGCTGGATTGCTGAGGATATCGTCGGTTGCCTGCGGCAGCTCGGCGGTTTGCACACGCTTGATGACTTTGCGGCGTATGAGCCGCAGTACGTGCAGCCGATTCACGCAGCCTACCGCGGCTATGACATTTGGGAATGCCCGCCCAATGGGCAAGGGGCGATCCCGCTTCTTATCGCGCGCATGCTGCAGCAGTTTGACGTCAGCGCGCTGGAGGTGGGCGGTTCACAAAGACTGCACCTTCTGGCCGAGCTTGCGCGCCTAGGCTATGCGGTGCGCGATGCGTTCATCGGCGACCCGCGAACCTCTTCAGTGGATGTCGCCGAGCTTTTGAGCGACCGTTACGCTGCTGCACTCAGCCAACGCTTTTGCGCGTCGAGCCGCATCGCGGATCTTGTGCCGCCTTTCTGCCCAGCGCATCGCGACACCGTATTTCTTGCAGTTGTCGATCGCGACCAAAACACGATTGCCTTCATCAATTCAATCTTTGATGATTTCGGCGGCGGCATCGTTGCGCCGGCATCAGGAATTGTTCTGCACAACAGAGGCTCAGGCTTCGTCGTCGCAAGCGGCCACCCCAATACTGTGGCCGGAAGAAAGCGTCCCATGCATACGATCATTCCAGCTCTGCTGACCCGAAATGGCAGAGCAGCCATGTCGTTCGGCGTCACCGGCGCGCACTTTCAGCCCATGGGACAGATCCTGCTATTGAGCAACTTGCTCGATCATGGCATGTCACTGCAACAGGCGATCGATGCACCACGCTTCTTTGCGCGCGGTGACACATTTGAAGTCGAACAGCGGGTGTCGCGGCAGGCGGTTGAGAATCTGCGCGCTTTAGGACATTCGATCGTTGCTGCCGAAAATCCACTCGGTACGGCACAGGCCATCCGAATTGATTGGCAGAGCGGAGTTCTGCACGGTGGCGCCGATGCACGACGCGACGGCGTGGCGCTCGGGTGGTGAATTCAATGTCTTTCGATACCGGGCAGTCCCCAAAAACTCTGCGTTGCAAGGATCCGAGCCTGGCACTGTTGCCGCCATCCGCCTTTCGGTGTCTGCATAACGAGCGGGTCAACCGAACAGACGCCTACGGCCCCGAGCGACGCTGCGAATTGGGCGGACCGCGCTTCGTGCAGGCCCAGAACGAAATCATCCGGTGGCCCGGATATACGGTGACGCCACTCGCTCTCCTGCCGGCACTCGCCAGCGACGCTTGCATCGCCGCTCTTTATTATAAGGATGAGGGCACGCGCTTCGGCCTCGGAAGTTTTAAGGCGCTGGGCGGTGCTTATGCTGTATTGCGTCTGCTGGCCCGCGAAATTGAACTGCGCACGGGGAAATCTGCGGTCCTGGCGACCGATCTCACGTCCGGCACATATCACGACATTACCGATAGCATCACGGTGACCTGCGCAACCGACGGCAATCACGGCCGCTCGGTTGCGTGGGGCGCCAAAATGTTTGGTGCGCGGTGCGTGATCTACGTGCATGAGAGTGTAAGCAGCGGACGGGTCGATGCAATCGCAGCCTACGGCGCCGAGGTGCGCCGCAATCCGGGAAACTACGACGATGCAGTGCGGCGCGCTGCGCAGGATGCGGCCGCCAACGGCTGGTTCGTCGTGTCGGATACCTCATACGAAGGCTATGTGGAGATACCGCGCGACGTGATGCAGGGCTACGCTGTCATGGTTGAAGAGGCGCTGCGGCAGATACCCGGAAAGAATCCGCCGACTCATGTGTTCGTACAGGCAGGTGTCGGTGGTTTGGCAGCGGCCGTGTGTGGCCACCTGTGGGAACGGCTGGGCGCAAAGCGTCCGCGTCTTATCGTCGTCGAGCCAGTGAATGCGGCCTGCCTATATGAGAGTGCCAAGAGCGGCGTTTTGACGGCCGTGCATGGCAGCTTAGATACGATCATGGCCGGTTTATCGTGCGGTGAACCGTCGGTCATTGCGTGGCGGCTGCTAAACGATGGCGTCGATGACTTCATGGCAATCAACGATGAGCCCGCCGCAGAGTGCATGCGATTGCTCGCATCCGGCAGAAACGGGGATCCCATAATTGTGGCCGGCGAATCCGCGGTGGCGGGTCTCGCCGGAATGCTGCTTGCCGCACAGGAGCCGCAGACACGGGCCGCGTTGGGATTGACGCCCGCGAGCACAGTCCTCGTATTCGGTACGGAAGGCGATACTGACCCGGAACTGTATCGTCACATTGTCGGGCGTGACAGCGCCGCTGTCCGCGCGGCGGCTGTGCGAAACGTGGTCGATGGGGCGCCACTTTGAATCCGGATCTATTTCAGGACATCGCCCGGGATATTGACGCCCAGCGGGAGTCATTGATCGATCTGTGCGCCAAACTTGTGGCTGCGCCGAGCGTCAATCCGCCCGGCGACACCACGCGCGTGGCGCAGATCGTGCGTGAGTATCTGGTTACCGCCGGCATCGACATCGAGATGCTCGCCGTCGATGCCACCACGCCAAACATCATTGGCACGGCCAATGGGCGCGCGCCGGGACGTCATGTGCTCTTCAATGCGCACATGGACACAATGGAGCCCGGTCGTGAATCGGACTGGAGCGTGCCGATCTTCGAGCTCACGCGCAAGGACGGACGTCTATACGGTCTGGGCTTGGGCAACATGAAGGGCGCGCTCGCAGCCATGTGTCTTGCCACCGCGCAGCTGGCTCGCTACCGCCGCGCCTGGAACGGCCGCCTTACGATGACTGCGGTATCTGATGAGGTGATGTTTGGGGAGCGCGGCTCGGCGGCTCTGCTTCGCGCCCGACGCGATCTTGTGGGCCACGCCCTGATCAGCGGTGAGGGGCCTGGCTACATGGCGCTTGCAGTGGCCGAGAAGGGTTTGCTTTGGCTTGATATTGAGACTTCCGCGCCGGGCGGCCACTCATCGCGGGCGCGTCGCGGCGGCACCGCGATCACCGAATTGGCCGCCGCTCTGGCACGGCTTGATGCATTGAATGATTTGTATGCGCAAGCGCCTCCTGAGCTTGCCGGCCTTGACCCCGGAAAGGACCAGGTCGGCCTGCGCGTTTCGTTCAATGTCGGCAAGATAGTTGGCGGCACTGTGCGCGGCCAGATCGCACGGCATGCGAAGGCGGAGGCGGACGTGCGCCTGCCGCCCGGCATGAGTATTGACGCGTTGCTCGCGCGCGCGCGCGCGGCTGTCGCCGAATTTCCCAACACGACCATCAACGTCGTCAAAGGCTGGGAGGCAAATTGGACCGGCCTCACGGATGAAGTGACCCAAGCGGTTTCGAACGCTAGTCGAAACATACGGGGGCAGCTTCCGGCCAACGTAGTGCGCCTGCCCGCAAGCGATGCGATGCGCTGGCGCGCACTGGGAGTCCCGGCCGTGTGTTACGGCCCGCAACCAACCTTATCGGCGGGCTGCGATGACTACGTCGTGGAGCAGGAGCTCATGAATTGCGCTAAGGTCTACGCGCATTCGGCGCTTACGCTGTTCGGCAGCGCCCCCGAAGCGCGGACATGCATTACAGATGCCGACCGCCTGCAGGCACCGTAACGCAGACTGAGCATCCGTGACAGAACCCTCGAGCCGCCAGAACCCTGGCGGGTACACACCTCTTAGGATCGCGCTCGGCGTCTTCGTTGCCGCAGCGACGCTCGTACTGATGGGCGTTCAGCCGATACTGGTCGGCCTTTACTCCGATCATTTGCACCTCGGCTTGAGCCAAAATGGCTGGGTCCTCGCAGCGGAGCAGTTCGGCGGGGCGGTGGGCGCGCTCTTGGGATACTGGGTCTCGACGCGCTTTCGCTGGACTTACATCATTATCGGCGCGTGCATCCTCGCCGCCGTCGTCAATATTGCAACTGCGTACGCGAGCGGCTTCGGTGACCTCGTCGCCGCACGATTCATCTCAGGACTCACGAGCACCGTTGCCTATACCGTGGCGATCTATTTTCTCGGGCACTCCGCGAAGCCTGATCGCGTGTTCGGCCTTCTCATGGTGTTGCAGACGGCATTCTTTTCCGTGGACGCGATGGTGTTGCCAGTCATCGACGCGCACTTTGGCTACGTGATTACCATCGGCTCATCAACCCTCTGGTTTGCAGCGGCGCTGCTTGCAGCCATATGGTTACCCGCTGGGCCGGGCGGCCCCGACGTGCCGGTCGCGGCGCATATCGGAAGTCCTGCCGCGCGGCCCATCGTCGGTGTCGCGGCTTTATTGGGGGCTTTCCTGCTGCAACTGAGCATATTTGCGGTCTGGGGTTTTTTGGAGCGCATCGGACGCGGGGATGGTCTCAGCGACGAGCAGATCGGCTTCGGCATTGGGATCGGCGTACTCGGCGGCATTCCAGGCGGCCTATTGCCCGCCGTAATCGGCGATCGTTTTGGTCGCACCAGCATGATCGCGATCTCAGCAGTCATGCTCGTTGCAAGCTACGCAGCGTTCGCAACGGACCTGCATTTCACAGGCTATGTTCTGTGGATCACGATTCTCAATGTCGGCTGGGTATTGGGCCTCACTTACTACATGGGACTTACCGTCATGCACGATCGGGACGGACGACTCACCCGATTAATTCCCTTCAGTCAAATACTTTCCGCGGGCGTTGGTCCCGCGTGTTCGGCATTGGTGACGACCAACGAGCGCTTGGCACCAATTTTTATCGTAGCGTCCATATCCGCTACAGCGGGTTTGGGGGCAATTTTATTGGCGACCAATATCCGCCGCGTAGCCCGCTGATCAATGCGGAATCGCTTAGGACTTTGCCTTTTTCAATGTTTTTGACTTGCCAGAGCTATTTAGGGCGACCGCTTGGCGGATGAGCGCCTTGAAGGCGGACTCGTCAACTTCTTCTCCCTCGTATATGTCGATCGCGCGACGTACATTTCCCTCGAGACTCGAGTTGAAGAGCCGGGCCGGATCCTTCAGCGATGCGCCCTTCGCGAAGGTAAGCTTCACGACCTTCTTATAGGATTCGCCGGTGCAGATGATGCCGTCGTGAGACCAAACCGGTGTGCCCCTCCACTTCCACTCCTCGACGACTGCAGGGCCTGCTTCTTTGATGAGCTTGCGCATTCTGGCGAGGACTTTTCCGCGCCAGTCTCCCAGGTCGGCGATTCTCTCCGATATAAGCTTTGATGCGGACGGGTCTTCGCTCGTGTTCGGCTTTTTCATGTTCCCGCCATAGAGGTTCCAGATCTTTCATCTGCAAGTATGAGCTGGTTGCTACTGACGTCGGCCCATAAGCGGCGCGATTTATCCCGTATCATTCTATTCGCAGCCTTCAATGCCGAAATTAGCTGGTGTTGCTGAGAAATCAATTAAGCGCCGGTTCGCTGCGTAGCGCGGCCTCAAGAATGGGCCTGGCCCACTCCGGTGAGCGCTGCAACTTTTTGAGATCATCGGGCGCTGGCGAGATGACCTGACTGTTTTCCATTTCGAGCACGAGTAGAGGGTCCGGCACCGTGCCGCCGGCGGCCGCCTCCGCGCTATTGTCATAGACTTTGATGTACGTCACGTGCGGCATGAGTTTGATGAGGTTCAGCTGCGCCTGAGGATAACGCTCACGGATTTTCTCCTCGGGAATCGGATGGCCACCCGCCGCAACACGAGCCGCCACGCGCGCAATGTGCAGCTCGGGGGAAGACAGTCCGCAGAACCAAATCAAAACGTCATGCGTTTTTGTGGCATCAAGAATCTTTGCAGTCACTGTCTCGCCGCCCAGTGTCGTTTCGAAGGCGTGGTTTAAGCCCTTCTCGATGACTTCGTCGAGGCGACGTATGCTCTCCTGCCACGCGAGCGCATTCGCCGTGTCCTGGTCGCATCCCGTTTCGACCCTGAGCTCACGAGCGAACGTATCGGGGTTGAACCAGGTTAAGCCGTCACGTTCGAGGAGGTGACCCCCGACCGAGCTCTTGCCTGCTCCGTTTACGCCAGCAAGGACGTAGAGAACAGGCCGCGACATCAATAACCAGAGCCTGCTTTCACTTTGCCTCCCAATTTGGCACGGCCGCGAATAGACGATCGCAGACGACTGGCTGCGGTGCGGCCTTGAAGCACCGACAGACGCTCATCAAACTTTTGTCTCAATCCGGCAAGCGCCGAGTCGGTCTGAGCCTCCGACTGCTCTACGAGCTGCATGAGGGCGTCATATTCCGCCACCGGAATAATTACAGCCTCGGGCTCATCGTGATTCGTTACTAGGTGCTTTCCCTTGCTCCGCAGCGCGATCATCATTCCTCGCCATCCAAGTTTCTTCAGCTCGGACGCAGAAGTGCGAGGCAGTTTCGCAACGGGCACGTAGAAGGTTGGCTTTCCCGGAGGCGGCAAGGGAGACTCCTAAGTTCGTGGCTCCGACGCCCAATTTACACGATGTGCCCATTTTTCACTATCTTCTTAATTGTATCCAATTGGCTATTTAGCTTAAGCCGGGCGGGGTTTTCGCTTGCCCAACGATAAGCCGACGTAGTTTGCCAAACCCCTGGTTTGAAACCGGGGGGGTCGGGCGGTGCGCATTGCACCGGGCGCAAAGGGCGCCTTTGAGGGTGCACAAGCCAAGCTGCATAACGATGACCAACCCCGGCGTGCCGCAAAGCGATCACCCGCTCAGTTTGCGCATGAAGGGCGGGCGAAGCACTGTGGTGATGCAGTCCATCGCAGCTAGCTCGATTGAGAGGAACTCGCAGTGTGGTTGCACGTTTTCTTGAATTGAAACGGCCAAGGCGGCCCCGATGCAGTCATTCGGGACTACGAGTTGAAAATTTCGAACATGTGCATCATTGGCCGTAAAAAGCGCACACTGATGGCTTGAGACTCCCGTGAGGATCAGCTTACGCGCGCCTAGGTGCGCGAGTAGCACTTTCAGCGGTGTGGCGTAGATGCGCAAAGACGCGGCTTCATGACGAAGTAGTCTTGCTCGCGCGGCATGAGCTGCCGCACCACGGGCGCGCCTAAGGATCGCGCAAGCGGGAGACGTGGGCGGTTGTTCATTGCTCCTCCGAGCGGCCGAGCGCCACACTCCCGACGTGGGCGGCTTCATCCACGTCGGAGGTGTTGCGGTCGATCAGCAGGGCGCAGAGGCGGCAATAATGCATTGGCTATGCGGATCTATGCGATCAGGCATACATAATTGAATGCTAGAAAATTGCTCGACCTTACGTTTCTCGCCGCTCGCCTGCAGAAGGCCGACGCGATCGTAGGGCATTTAGCGACTACCATCGAGCACCTCAAAAAGCAACTACGTTAGCGCCGGTGATCTCGGCAATGCCATCGGAATAACCGACTTCACGCTTGCATCAGAAACCTTCCACCATCTGGATGAATATCGAAATTTCCGTCTATCACTGCACGGAGCCAAGTTGCGGTAGCGATTGCTCCACCGAATGAAAAGAAATGGGGCTGCACGAGTCTGCTCGCGTGACAAGTGGCACGGCCGCGAACAATGCCCTCTACCATTTCACCAGGCGAAATCGCCAATCGAACAAAATTGCTCGTGGCACTCAAGTTATGCATGAGAGCATGAAGTGAGTTCCCCACTCCGCACCGCATGGCAAAGTGGATCAATTTCGGCAGAGACGTTGGCCCCGCCATTCCTACATGCACCGGCAGGAATACCCCTCGCTCTGTCAGGCGGCGGTCCCAAGCGCAAACTGCCTCGGGACTGAATCCAAATTGGGTAACGATATGCATTTTTACGCCCGTGCGTTGTGCGAACGCCTGCTTGGAACTCAGCGCCTGCCACAGCGCCGTGGGTCCGATCGCCTTGTGCCCTTCTGGGTGTCCGCACACGCCAATCCGCTCAAAGCCTTCTTCTACAAAAGAACCGGTCGCGAGCACTTCGATCGTGCTGCTGAACTCTCCCTCTGTGCGCTGAGAGTCTCCACCGATGACTAGCACTTGCTTGACGCCGCCCTCCCGCAATTCTCGTAACGCGGCTTGCAGCGCGCGGTTGTTCCCGAGTCGACGCGCAACAATATGTGGCGATGCACGAAAACCCAATGCTTCAACCTTGAGTGCCACGCGCACCACATCGGCAAGCGAGGCCTTCGGCGGATGCGCAATGTAGACAGTGGTCCCCGCGGGGAGCTTATTGATGAGCGCCGGCAGTAACCCTTCATCATGCGTGGAAACCTCAGTTGATGCGCTGCGTACGAACTGAATAACGGCACGCTTCAGCTCCGTGGCTGCTGGCAACGTGGTGACGATGTTCGTGCTGCGCGCGTTCATGTCTTGCGCCGAACGACAACAAACGTCTCGTCCAAAAACCATAATCCGCCATGTTTTTGCAATACCGATTGGGTGGCTTCTAGATAAGCTCCATTTTGCACTACAGCGTCAAGGCGTTCGTCCTCGATTTGGTTGACGTAAATAGCGGCGTTCCACGCTGCAAAGAGCGTCGAAGTACCTATGCGATTGCCAATTTCCGATGGCAAGGTGTGCATGTCGTACCGGAAAAGCGCTTTTTCGTCAGGCGCTGCAGCGAGAGTGAAGTCGCGCGCATCGCGGCCAAGAACCTCTTTCAGCGCAGCGAGTAGTTGATATCGGTCAACCTTGAACGGATTCTCATCGGGCCAGAGCTTCTGGATGATCTCAAGGCTGGGGTCTTTGCCGTGGGACTGAATCACAAGCATGCGTCCGTTCGGGCTTAGACTGCGGGCCAGTGGCGCAAGCACAGTCCGGGCTTTGAAAGCTGCCGACATTCGAGCGCGCCACGGTTGGGATGCAAGAATGAGATCGTAGCCATCAAACGTTCTTCCTGGCTTCGGAATTACCGCATCTAGGAGAAACTTGTGATCCTCGCGATAGATTACGAGCACCGAAGGTCGCACGTATATTGGATTACCCGACTTCGGGCTCGGCTCGGTTTGCCAGCCGTAAGCCAGACTCGGCGCGAGTTCTTCGATCTGCTCTGCGTACTCGTGCGATGAATTGCCGGTCAGTCGTACTTCCTGCCAATTAAGTGCAGCGGCAGAGTGCACGTCCCGCAACATAAGCCGGGGTGCTTCTGTATATTGCAAGTTCGTAATGACCAGAACCGTCGATGGATGTTCGTGGAAGCGGTCAGGCATTTTCTCCAAGCCAAGACGAACATCTTCGAGGCTGATTTCCTTGGCTACAATTAGAAGGGGCAGAGTCGGAAACGCGCGATGCGTACTCCTCATCAGGCGCGATATCACGGTGCCGTCACCCATGCCCGCATCAAAAAACCGCAGTGCCGGCGGTGACGGCCGCAAGTGGCTTAACTCGGTTGCAGCACGCCGCGCAACGGCAGACTTCTCATTGCATGTATTAACAAACGCAAGGTACTTCTGGCGGTTGTCGTAAAAGCGAAACGGCGTCGCCGCCCGACTGCTCTTTTCCGTCGCCTCGGCAGACTCTTCGACACGTGCAAGTTCTGCAATTGCACCTTCGCCCGCTGCGCTCATATTGCAATTCCCCTTTCCGATTAGCATGCGGCGCCAAAGATCGCGATTTCAGCCGCGGACATAGTTCCGAAACGACGAACCGCGAGCTCATGATAGCGCTTTCGGATAGTTTATAAA
>Ga0075522_10000602_pt1 | contig 26333 bp, 21 predicted proteins | sample NGEPerA_FD_74796 | JGI IMG/M metagenome (GOLD analysis project Ga0075522, IMG submission 74796) | Arctic peat soil microbial communities from the Barrow Environmental Observatory site, Barrow, Alaska, USA - NGEE PermafrostL2-A | ecosystem: Environmental > Terrestrial > Soil > Wetlands > Peat ...
GTGCTGCTGCTCGTGGCGATGGTCGGCGTGATTCTGTTGAGCAAGAAAAAATTGGAATAGCCGCAAGAGAGCGCAGAGAAAACATGAAATTAAAATTCATAAAAACAGAATCGGCAAAATTTGGTTTTGAAATTTCTGCCTCAACTCTGCGCCTCTGCGTCTCAGCGGTGAAAAAATAAAATGCACGTCGGCCTTCATCATTATCTGTTCGTGAGCTTCATGCTGTTCAGCCTGGGGCTGCTCGGCGTCATCATGCGGCGCAATCTGCTGGTGATTTACATGTCGCTCGAGCTGATGCTCAACGCGGCCAACCTCGCGCTCGTCTCCTTTTCGCGGTTCAACAACAAGCTCGACGGCCAGGTGCTGGTGTTTTTCATCATCACCGTGGCGGCGGCGGAAGTGGCGGTCGGCCTCGCGCTGATTGTGGCGCTCTACCGCAAACGCCAGTCCGCGCACGTCGAAGATTTGACGAGCATGAAGCTGTAATGAAAATTGAATTTCACAACTATATGGGGAGCGCTGCCGCCTCGGCTGCGGTTCGACGCGCCCTCGCGTGGAACCCGAACGTGGTTGCGTCAACATATTTAAGTCAGCCGTCGTTGCAAGAGGCCAACGACGAGGGCGTCGCTGGCTGCGCCCGAGGCGGGCGCGCTCCCCAATTTCAAATCGGATGAAATACGAAAATTTACCCTGGCTGATTTTGTTCCTGCCGCTGCTGTCAGTGGTGGTGATAACGCTTTTTACTCTGCGCTCCAAAACCGTCAGCAGCCTCATTTCCATCGGTGCGGTGGTAGCGGGCTTTGTGATGACGTTGCTGTTCATCAACGCCAACGGTTTTCAATTCAGCGGTGAAACTTCCACCAACTGGCTGTCCATCGGCGGATTGCAAATTGATTTTGGCCTGAAGCTCGACGCCTTGAGCATGATGATGCTTCTGGTCGTCACCGGCGTCGGCGGCGCGATCCATATTTATTCCTACGGCTACATGGACGAAGACCGGAGCAAGGCGCGCTTCTTCGCGTTCATGAGTTTGTTCACGTTCTCGATGCTCGGCATTGTGCTGGCGAACAATTTCGTGATGATGTTCATTGCGTGGGAATTGGTCGGCGTGTCCAGTTACCTGCTCATCGGTTTCTGGTTTGAAAAACCCAGTGCCGGCGACGCCGCGAAAAAAGCTTTCATTACGAATCGTCTCGGCGATTTCGGCTTTTTGTTCGGCATTTTGATGGTTTGGGGTCTGCTCGGTTCGCTGAATTTCTCCGCGCTCCAAACCTCGCTTTTGGTGAACCCGGCTGCGCTAGGCGCGGGCGCGACCATCGCCGGTTTGCTGTTTTTTTGCGGCGCGGTCGGCAAGTCCGCACAGTTCCCGCTGCACGTCTGGTTGCCCGACGCGATGGAAGGCCCGACGCCCGTTTCTGCTTTGATCCACGCGGCAACGATGGTTGCGGCCGGCGTTTATATGCTTTGCCGCACGCTGTTTTTGTTCAATCACGACGCGTTGCACGTCATCGCCTACATCGGCGGCTTCACCTCGCTGCTCGCGGCGCTCATCGCCGTCCAGCAAAACGACATCAAGCGCATCATTGCCTACTCCACGCTGTCGCAACTCGGCTACATGGTGATGACGGTCGGCCTGAACGGCCCGACGCCCGCGATGTTTCATTTGACCACGCACGCTTTTTTCAAAGCGCTGCTGTTCCTCGCCGCCGGTTCCGTCATCATCGGGATGCACCACGAACAGGACATTTGGCAAATGGGCAATCTCCGAAAAAAGATGCCCGTCACGTTCCTGACGTTCACAATTGGCGCGCTCGCGTTGTGCGGCGTCCCGCCGTTCAGTGGTTTCTATTCCAAGGATGCGATTCTCGCGCAGGCGTTGGCGCAGAAAAGTTATCTGCTCTTCGGCGTCGGAGTTTTTGTGGCCGCGCTGACAACGTTCTACACATTCCGCTTGTTCTTCGTTGTTTTCTTCGGCAAGGAAAAATCCAAAGCCGCCTCGCACGCGCACGAATCGCCGCTGGTAATGACGCTGCCGTTGATCGCGCTCGCGGTGTTCTCGTTCGCCGGCGGTTTCATCGGCATCACGAACAACTACGGTTCGCAATTCGCTGCGGATCACGAGACGCTTTCCATGGCTCAACAAGCGATTGAGCCTTTTAAAAATCTTTTTCCAATGCTCTGCGGCTTGGGTGCGGTAGCCGTCGGTTTGTTTCTTGCGTATTCGCTCTACAACAATGCCGCCACCGACCCGCTACCCGCCAAGCTCGGCGCCTTGGCGACGGCGATGAAGAACAAATTTTATTTTGACGAACTTTACGAAGCCACATTCATCCGCGCGCATGATTTTCTCGCGGCGGTGGCCGATTGGATTGACCGCTGGATTTTGGAAGGCGCGATCATCGGCGCGATCCGCGGCGGCACGGATTTGAGCGGACGCGCGTTGCGCCTCGCGCAAACCGGCAACCTCCAGACTTACGCCTTCCTGTTCGTGCTCGGCGTGGCGCTGTTGCTTTATTTCGTTTTGGGAAAATAAAATGTTATTGGTTCGTTACATAGTTGGAGCGATTGGATTTTTGCTCGTTTGGTTTGTCGTAGCGGTAATTGTTGGCGTTATTATGGGAATGATTTTCCCGCCGCCCTCTGGCGGTTATATTTTTGCAGGCATCGGTTTGAATTGGCAAAGTTTGCTGGGAACAATTTTAGGTTTGTTGGCTGGTATTCAATCGTTTCGAGTATCGGTTAGAGGTAAAAAATAAAATGTCTATACTGACTTACATTTTAGGCTGGCCGCTGCTGGCGGCGCTGTTGCTAGTGTTCGTGCCGCGCAATTACCGCGTCATCATCCGCGCCATCGCGGTTCTGGCCACACTCATCTCGGCGGTGCTGGCGGTGAAGATGTTCTGCCAGTTCGTGCCTGCCGCGAACGGCTTCCAGTTCGAGCAGCAAATTCCGTGGGTGGAATCGCTCGGCATCAGCTATCACGTCGGCGTGGATGGCTTGAACGTCGGCCTGATTTTGATGGGCGCAATCGTCGCGTTCGCCGCCGCGCTCTGCTCGTGGGAAATCCAGACGCGCGAAAAGGAATTTTACATCCTGCTGCTCGTGATGACCGGCGGCATCCTCGGCGCATTCGCGTCGCTCGACTTGTTCTTCTTTTATTTCCTGCACGAACTCGCGCTGGTGCCGACCTTCATCATGATCGGCGTCTGGGGACGTGGCGAAAAGAAGAACTACGCAACATTCCAGATCACGCTGTATTTGAGCATCGGCGCGCTCATCGCACTCATCGGCCTCATTGCTCTCTATCTGCAATCCGGCGCAAACACTTTTGATATTCCAAAAATCATCGAGCACGCCAAGACGAATCCGCTCGCGGTCAACGCGCAGAATTTCATCTTCCCACTGCTGCTGTTCGGCTTCGGCATTTTGGTATCGCTCTGGCCGTTTCATTCCTGGGCACCGCTCGGCTACGGCGTCGCGCCTTCGCCGACCGCCATGCTTCACGCCGGTGTGCTGAAAAAATTCGGTCTCTATGGTTTGATCCGCATCGCGCTGCCACTGCTGCCGCAGGCCGCGCAAAGCTGGGCGCACGTCATCGCGTGGCTCTGCGTCGGCAACATTTTGTATGTCGGCTGGGTCGCGATGCGCCAAAAAGATTTGAACCTGCTCATCGGTAATTCCAGCGTGGCGCACATGGGCTTTATTTTCCTCGGCATCGCGAGCCTGAACCTCATCGGCGTAACCGGCGCGGTGCTGATCATGATCGCCCACGGTTTCCTCGCGGCGTTGACGTTCGCGTTGAGCGGCTACATTTACAAACAGACCGGCACGCTGCAAATCAGCGAACTTGGCGGACTCTGCCGCAAACTGCCCTTCATCGGCACGGCGCTGTTGATGGCGGCAATGGCCGGCTGCGGATTGCCCGGCTTTGCGAATTTCGTCGGAGAAGCCACGGTGTTTTTCGGCGCGTGGAAAATGTTCCCGACGATCACGGTCATCGCGCTGTGGGGCGCGCTGGTCATCGGCGGCGTTTACATGACACGCGCCATCCGCAACATCCTGCACGGACCGCTGCCGGAAAAATGGAATTCCCTCGCCGATGCGAATCTCTGGCGCAAGTTGCCCTACGCGCTTTTGCTGGTCAGCCTGCTGGTGTTCGGTTTCCTGCCGAAGCTGCTCACGGAAAAAATCAATCCTGACGCGCAGAAAATTGTCGCCATGGCAATGAATCAGGGGAGCACAGCCGCCACGGCTGTCGTCGTCAGCGCCCCGCTGACGACTTCTGTTTTGGCCGACGGGGCGTCGGCCAAAGCGCCCGAGGCGGGCGCGCTCCCCGCAAATTTTGTTGCGCAAAATAAATGAATTCCTCCCTGATAATGCTGGAAATTTCGGTGATCGGCCTCGGCCTGGTGCTGATGCTGGCGGATCTTTTTGTGCCCGCCGAGCGCCGTCGTTTCATCGGCTATGCCGCCATCGCGGCGCTGGGTGTTTTGCTAGTCACGAGTTTGAGCGGCAACGGCAGTTGCGGCCAGTTCGGCACCGCGTTCGGCGGCATGTTTATCAACGACGCGTTGTCCCTGTTCTTCAAGCAACTGTTCATCGTCGCTGCAATTCTGGTTTTGTTCATGGCTGCAGAATTTTCCGACAAACTCGCCGAAGGCAGCGTGGCGGAATATTATTCTCTCATTCTTTTCGCGCTCGCGGGCATGTTGTTCGCCGCGTCGTCCAACGATTTCACGATGCTGTTTGTTTCCATCGAACTCATCACGATCACATTCTATGTCCTCGTCAGTTTTCAACGCAGCAAACTTCAATCGCTCGAAGCCGGCGTGAAATATCTGATTCTCGGTGCGCTGTCTTCATCATTCATGGTGTTTGGTATCGCATTGATTTGGGGAACGACCGGTGAATTGAATTTCACCAAGCTCGCTGCCGTCGCGCCGCAGTTTGCCGACAGCCAAATCTTTTTGCTCGGTGTCCTTTTGGTTTTGGTCGGACTCGGTTTCAAGATCGCCGCGTTTCCGTTTCAAATCTGGGCGCCGGACGTTTATCAGGGTGCGCCGACGCCGACGACCGCTTTTCTCGCCATCGGTTCCAAGGCTGCCGGATTTGTTTTGCTGTTGCGAGTGCTGTTCACCGCCGTTCCGAGCGTCACGCATTCCCACACGTTCGCAAACCTGCTCATCGTCATTTCCGGCATCACAATTCTCTACGGCAATCTCTGCGCGATTCCGCAGCGCAATCTGAAACGTCTGCTTGGTTATTCCAGTATCGCCCACGCCGGTTACCTGCTGCTGGGCGTAGCGGCGTTGAGCGCGAGCGGGCAATCGGCGCTGTTGTATTATCTCGCCGGTTACGTGTTCACTGTGATGGCGGGATTTTTCGTAATCACGCTGGTCATGCGGCATCTGGCGACGGAAGACATTTCCGGACTCGCTGGTTTGAACCAACGTTCCCCGCTGCTCGCCGCCACGCTGACACTGGCGATGGTTTCGCTCGCGGGTATTCCACCGCTGGCGGGATTTTTTGGAAAATTTTTGCTGTTCAAGGCCGTGATTGAAGCCGCCCAAACCACGCACAATCACGGCTATTATTGCCTCGTGTTCACGGCGCTGATTGGCGTGGTCATCTCGCTCTATTACTATTTCGGCGTCATCCGCGCGATTTACTGGAGCAAAGACCCGGCGGATTTGTCGCCGATTGAACTTTCATCGCCGGCCAAGCTTTCCATCTGGGCGTGCCTCGCGGGCATCTTCTGGATTGGCCTTTTCCCGAACACGGTCTTGAACATGACCAACCTTGCGGCGGCGGCGTTGGGGAAATAATTTAATCCGCAGAATAAAAACGCGCTGACAAAATTCTGTCAGCGCGTTTTGTTTTAATTGGCTTCAGTTCAAACCGTCCGCATCTGCACGGCGTCCACGATTTCGGTGCCGACGGAGATCGCGCCGATGATGACGACGGTGTCGCCTTTTTGCAGGCGGTCTTGTCCGGCCAGCATCTTCAAGCCGCTTTCAATCGTGTTCTGCGGCTCGATGAAGTCAAATTCCATGACGAACGGCGTGACGCCCCAGTTCAAGGTAAGTTCGTTCGCGGTTTTTTGATTGTCGCAAATTGCAAAAACCGGCGAGTAGCGCGGGCGCATCCACGAGGCGTAACTGGCCATGTGGCCGTGCCGGGTGAATGCGAGAATCGCGGCGGCCTTCAATTCATTTGCCATCACGACGGCGCTTTTCACCAGTTTCTGCCGCGCGCTCGTCAGTTCGGCGGCGTCGTGAAACTGCGCGCTGCCGCTGCGTTCGATGCGCGTGGCGATCTTGTCGAAAACCTCGATGCACTTGAGCGGGTATTTTCCGACCGTGGTTTCGCCGCTCAACATGATGGCGTCGGTCTCTTCGAAAATCGCGTTGGCCACGTCGGTAACTTCCGCGCGCGTCGGCATCGGCGCTTCGATCATGCTTTCGAGCATATGCGTGGCGACAATGACGGGACGGCCGATGCGCAAGCAGGTTTTAACAATTCGCCGCTGCACAATGGGCAGTTCTTCATACGGAATTTCAATTCCCAGATCGCCGCGCGCGACCATGATGCCGTCGGCCTCATGGACGATGGACTCCAGATTTTTAATCGCCTCCTGATCTTCAATCTTGGCGATGACGAGCGGATGCGGTTTGCCCGCTTCAAACATTTCCTTGAGCTGAAGCAGATCGCGGGACTCGCGCACGAACGAGAGCGCGATAAAATCCACGTTCAATTCCAATCCAAGTTTCACGTCCTTGATGTCTTTCGCCGTGAGCGCGGGCAAACTGACTTTGACGCCGGGCAGATTGATGTGGCGGCGGCTGCCAAGTTTTCCTTCGGTCAAAACTTCGCACTCAACCTTGTTGCCGTTTTTGGCGAGGACTTTCATCTGGATCGTGCCGTTGTCAATGAGCACCACGTCGCCGACGCTGATGTCGTTGATGAAATTTTCGTAGTTCACGTCCACGGAATGCTGTTCCAGGTCGCGTTCGCCGCGCACGGTGAGCGTGAATTTCTGGCCGGGCCGCAAATCCAGCGGCACGCTCAAGTCGCCGGTGCGGATGGCCGGGCCTTGCGTGTCCATGAGGATGCCGGCATGGCGCGCGCGCTTCGCCGACTCGGCGCGGATGTCCGCAAACACGCGGCGCACCCAGTCGTGCGGCGCGTGGGACATGTTGAGGCGGAAAATGTTGACGCCCGCGTCCATCAGCCTGCCGATCATGTCGGCGGAGTCGGTGGCGGGGCCGAGCGTTGAAACGATTTTTGTCCGGCGAACGGTTCCTTGTCGCATGGTTAGAAAATAATGGCGTTTCCGGCGATGGAAAGTTTTTTAATCCGGGCCGGGCGGCAAATCCGGCTTGCCATCAGCGCCGCAAACGTCATAATGTCGGTTCAAATTGATTTAATTTTATGGCTGACGTTGCAAACAAATATCCCGAAAGCGTGGCGGGCAAATACTATGTGGACAACCAGTGCATTGACTGCGACCTCTGTCGCGAAACCGCACCGGACAATTTCAAGCGCAATGACGACGGCGGATACTCCTTCGTCTATAAGCAGCCGTCCTCGCCCGACGAGGAGGCGCGCTGCAAGGAAGCCAAGGAAGGCTGCCCGGTCGAGGCCATCGGCGACAACGGCTGATTTTCAGGATCAAATTAAAAGGCGTGGAGTTTTTTCTTCGCGCTTTTTTTATTGATGCTGCGGTTTGAAATTTTTCGTCCCAAAGGGACAACCGAAAATAGCCCGCAGTTTCAACTGCGGGTAAAAGCCATCCGATGAATCAAGCCCCGGAGGGGCGGCAGAAAAATTGTTGCCGGAGATTCTGCCGCCCCTCCGGGGCTTGTGGTTTTTTTATCCCGCCAAACCCGCAGTTGAAACTGCGGGCTATTTTCATCCGCGCCTCCGGCGCTGGGTTGCAACATCCTGTTTCACCGCTGGAATTTTCCGGCGGGGTTTTTGTTTGGGGTGAAAGAATGAAAATTTGCCAACCAAACCAAAGTTAAGCATTTCGCTTCTTTGAATTTTTTAGCCGGATAAAAACGACGACTACTATTACGGCACCAAAGATGCAGCCAAGTCGAAAAGCCATTGAATTGATTGAGTTATTATTGTGGCTGATGGTTTGAACGGGTGAAATGAGATGGAAGCTGCTGATAATAGAAAGCAATTCTTGGTCATTATTTGCGTCACCAGCTTTATGAATGCCTCCGAGCATGTAAATTTCAGCCGTCGTAGAGGCAAACCAAGTCGTTTCAGTCTCTTTTTTATCCGCAGCTTGTGACGCAAAGACGGTGAAAGAGAAATCATTTAGGTTTGTTTGGTTTTCGGCAACGATCTGATAATTGTTATCAATTCTAGCCTTTTTAAAACCCGCAATCATCATGGACAAACCATCTGAAGCGCTCTTATTTTCTGGGACAGAAAGTGCATTCGCAAAAAACACTTTTTCTCCATCAGAACTCTGCACGGCGAATAATGTTCCAGCAGGCGTGGGATTGATTACGGTCCAAGTCGGAGGGATTTCAACAGTGAAATTGTGGGTTTGAAATGACATCGTTTCGGCAACTGCGAAATTAGTCATTGTGAGAATTGCCAGAGAAATGAGTGAAAGCAGTCGAATTTTCACAAATCTATAGAATTATGCCGCCGTGGAAATGGCCGGCTCCATCGGCAGGGAAACGCGGACGATGCCGGACGGCGACGGGACAATCTCCAGCTTGCCGTGGTGGTTTTCGATGATTTTTTGCGTGACGGCGAGGCCAAGGCCCAAGCCGACGTTGCGCGTGGTGTAAAACGGCGCGGGAATTTTTTTGGCCGCGTCGGCGCTGAAGCCGGTGCCGTTGTCCTGCACCTCGATGGTCAGTTCGCGCCCGCCGTTGGCGCCGTCCGTCTGGAACTTTACGCCGATCTGCGGGGACTTCGGGTTCGCCTGCAGCGCGTTCAACATGATTTCCGAGAGCGCGTGTTTCAACGCCGCGCGGTCGCCGGTGACGATGAACGGCTTCCCGCCATTCTCCATCTTCAACTGCGCGCCGGCGGCCGGCTGCTGCCGCATCGCTTCCTGATACGCCTCTTCAATCACTTTTTCAATCGGGAACGCCTCCTGCTCGATCTGGCTGTCGCGCGCCAGGAAGCGCATCTGGTTGATCAGCCGGGTGACGCGCTTGACGCCTTCGCCCATCGCGTGGTCGAGCGACTCGCGGAATTCCGCGTCGCCAAATTTTTCGGCGAGCAACTGCTGGTGCGTCGAGAGCGGCACCATCGCGTTGCCGATTTCGTGCGCCAGACGGTCGGCCATCGTGCGGACGAGCCGCAGGTTGGCGGTCTCGACCTCCAGCTTGCCCAACTGTTCGCTCTGGGTGAGGTCGTCGGCGGTGAGCAGCGCGGAGGTGGGCAGGGCGGAATTGCCGCGCTGGAACGGCACCACCGCGATTTTGAAAATCGTCCCCGGATGATTTTCCGGCTCGAAACGGAACGGCTCCAGCGCCGAGCCGGTTTTCAACACCTGGTAAATTTTTGCGCCGAGCTGCTGCGGCAGGTCGCTGAATTCCAGTCCGCCGGTGCGCTCGTTCTTCCGTCCGAAATGGCGGCGCGCGGATTTGTTGGCGTGCAGCACCTTCAAATCGCGCCCGACGACGATGCACGCGCTGCTCAATTCGCGCAGCACGTCGGCCATCATCTCGTGGTTGCCGGCAAGCTGGTCGTGCAGCCAGATGTTGCGCAGCGCGAGGCCGACTTGTTCGAGCAGATGGAAAATCAGTTCCAGTTCCACGTTCACCAGCGGTTCGCCGGTGACGCGGCCGTCGAACACGGCCACGCCCACGATGGAATCGCGGTCGAGAATCGGCACGGCGACCTGCGCGCCGAGCAGTTCAAATTCCTTCTGCGCCTCGCCGTCGGCGCGGGCCTCGTCGCTGTCGCGGCGCAAAATGCGGCCGAGCCGGGAGACCTGGGCGCCGATGCCGGAGTCGAGCGAGAGTTCAAAATGTTCGAGCAGGCCGGAGGCCAGCCCGATGGCCGACACGGAGCGCAGCCGGCGGGTGTCGCCCTGCGACAAAACCTCGGTCAGCGGCCCGGAGGGACGATTGAGGAAAATGGCGGCGCGGTTGACGCTTAAAATTTCGCGCAGGAACAGAAGAAATTGCTTCAGCATCGCCTCCGCGTCGAGCGAGTGCGTGAGGATGGACGAAAAATCGCGGAGCACGTCGAGTGTTTGCAACGTGTTGGCAAAGCGGCTGGCGGCGCCGGGATCGGCGGCGGTGCGCGCAAAAATCGCCGTGTTTCCCGCCGGGACGCTCGGCACCAGCCGTGGTGTCGCGGGCGGGTTTGCGAGCCGTTCCAAAACGGAGTTGAGCAGCCGGTTGCGGATCGGCTTGGTGAGAATGTGCGTGACGCCGCGCAGAAAGGCTTCTTCTTCCCAGTCTGACTGCGTATTGGAAGTGTAGGCGATGATGGGCGTCTTGGTGTCGCGCCGGCGGAGGCGTTCGATGACCCAGACGCTTTCGACGCCGAGCAAATCCGCGTCCAGAATGCAGACGCTCACCAGTCCGTGGACGAGCAGCGGCTCGCCTTCCTCGACATTGAGCCGGTGAACGACGCGGTATTCCTCGGCATTCAGGGCCACGCGCACGGCCTCGGCAAAGTCAGGGTGAGGCGATAAAACGAGAATCGTTTTCATTTTGACCCTGAAACGGAGCAGCGTTTTTTGATTACCGTCATTGGCATTTTATATTCCATGAACCGATGCCAGACGTCAATGCAAACTTCCAACTATCCGTCAAAATTTCAGCCGCTGGCGAGAAGTTTGTCCCAGAGATTTTCGTTGAGCAGCGCGCGCTTCAAAAAATCCGTCTCCTCGGCCGGCGCGTCGGCGGCGCGCTCCGGCTTGAGCGGCAGGCGGACGGTGAACGTGTTGCCGCCGGGCCGGCTTTGCGCCTCGATTTTGCCGCCGTGATGGTGCGCGATGAAAAAGCACGCCATCAAATTGATGCCGTATTCCGACGGCACGCCGCTGGTGACGGTGAACGGGTTGAGCACCACCTGCAACGCCGCCGGCGGCAACGCCGGGCCGTTGTCGGCAAGCTGGATGACCATGTCCTGGCCTTGAACCTCCGCCGTGAGCGTGATCTGGCTGCCGGCGGGCAGCATGGCCAGTTCGTCTTTGAGCAGCAAATCGAACAGCCGGTCAAATTTCGGCCTGTCCACGCGCATCGGCGGCAGTGAATCGGAAATCCGGTTTTCAACCGCCAGCCGCCGCGCGGCGAACGGTTCGCGCAATGCGTCGAGCCGCAGGGCCAGCGCGGATTTCAAATTGATTTCGTCGGGGAACGGCTCGCCGCTGTTGCTATTCTCCGAGGCGGAGCGCAGGTCGGCGAGCAGGTTGTTGATTTTTTCGATCTGGCCCTGGACGTTTTGATGGTAGTCGCGCCAGAAATCCGGGTCGCGCAGCCCGGTCGCGGCGTCTTTTTCCTCGGCCATCTTCATCGGCGCGAGTTCTAAAAAAGTTTTCACGGCCACCATCGAGTTGCGGATGTGATGGCTCAAGCCGGCGGCGAGCAGGCCGAGGCTGACGATGCGGTCGGCGATCATTATGTTGCGCAGCACGGACATTTTTTCATGGAGCAACTGGTCGCGCTCGCCTTGCACCATGAAAAATTCCAGCCCCTGCCGCAGCGTCATTTCAAGCTGCGCCGGGTCCCACGGCTTGGTGATGTATTTGTAAATCGCGCCGCTGTTGACGGCGGCGATGGCGGCGTCCATGTCGGCGAACGCCGTCACGAGCATCCGCAGGACGCGCGGGCGCAACTGGCGGGCGCGTTCGAGCAGCCACACGCCCTTTTCGCCGGGCATCCGCTGGTCGGTCATCAGGACGGCGATTTCGTCGGGATGCTGCTCGAGGATTTTCAGGCCGTCCTGCGCGTTTGAGGCGGTGAACAGTTGGAACTCATCGCCGAACGCGCGCGTGAAGTTCGTCAGCGACTTCTCCTCGTCGTCCACGTAAAGGACGGCAAATTTTTTATAGTCGTAAAGGTTCTCCATGTTTCATCTCCATTTCGGCGGCGGCATCGGCGTTGGCCGGAAAATCCAAAGTGAACTCGCAGAACCGCCCCGGCTCGCTCTTCACGGAAATTTTTCCGCCGTAGCCCTGCACGATGCGGTAGCAGATGCTCAAGCCCAGGCCCATGCCCTTGCCCACTTCCTTCGTCGTAAAAAACGGGTCAAAAATCTTGTTCACAATCTTCGCCTCAATGCCCGGCCCGTTGTCGCGGATGACGATGATGCTGCGGTCGCCTTCCATCCGGCCTTGAATCAAGATCTGCGGTTTTTCGCCGGCGGCAAATTGTTTTTCGCGCAGCGCATCAATCGCGTTTTGCAGCAGGTTCACCAGGACGTGAATCAATTTGTTGCGGTTGGCCCAGAGGCTTTGCGACGGCGAAATTTCCTGTTGGATTTCCACCATGTCCTTCCATTCGCCGCCGAGGAACCGCACCGCCGCGCCAACCACGTCAACCACCTCGACCGGTTCGCCTGTGCCGCCGCCCGGGTGCGTGAACGTCCGCAAATCCGAAACGATGTTGCATACGCGCTTCAGTCCTTCCTCGATGTCGTTGAGGATGGCGTCGTATTCGACGCGGTCGCCCGGCGCAAGTTTCTTGCCCTTGTTGCGCAGCGCGAACAGGCCGGTCATGGAAAAATTCAACGGGTTGTTGATCTCGTGAATGATGCCCGCGCTCATGCGGCCAAGCGAGGAAAGTTTTTCCGACTGCACCAGTTGCATTTCCGTCTCCTTGATCTGCTCGATGGCCTCGTTCAGCGCCTGGTTTTGCTTCGTGAGCTTGCGCTGGGCGTGGTGCGACTCGATCAAATTTTTGATGCGCGCCTGAAGTTCCGTCGAGGAAAACGGCTTCGCCAGAAAATCATTCGCGCCCATCTGGAGCGCGTCAAACTTCGCCTCCTCGTCCGCGCGCGCCGTCAGCAAAATGATCGGGATGCCGGCGGTCGGCGCGTATTCGCGCAGCTCGCGGCACACCTGCAATCCGTCTTTTTGCGGCATCATCAGGTCGAGCAGAATCACGTCCGGCAAAGTTTCCTGCGCCTTTTCCGCCGCTTCCTGGCCGTCCGCCGCCTCGACCAGTTCGTAGTCGTCCTCCAGTTGCGACACGAGAAAACGCCGCATGTCCGGCTCATCATCCGCGACCAGCACCAGCGGACGCTGCGTGCGCCGCGTAAAAGCTGTCGTGCCGGATGAATTTAAGCGCGGCGTCGCCGCCACCGGGAACAATTCCGCGCGGCGATACAAATTGGCCAGCCACTCCTCGGAATGTTTTATTTCGCCGGCGGCCGGTGGATTTTCCGTGGCTGCCGCCACCGGCTGCGTTTCGGATTTTTTGAAAGGCAGCTTCACGGTGAAGGTGGCGCCTTTGTTCAACTGGCTTTGCACTTCCACGTTGCCGCCCATGATTTCAGCCAGTTCCTTCACGAGCGCCAGCCCGATGCCCACGCCCTGAAATTTCCTTTTGGAGGAACCGTCCTCCTGCCAGAACCGGTCGAACACAAACGGCAGGCTTTTTTCCGCGATGCCCACGCCGGTGTCGCCGACGACCAGGACAAAGTCGCTGCCCCGTTTTTCCGCGCGCAGCCAGACGCGCCCATTGGCGGGCGTGAACTTGAGCGCGTTGAACAGCAGGTTCAGCACGACTTTTTCCAGCTTGTCGCGGTCGGCCAGAATCGTGCCGAGTTCCGCGTCCGTGTGGGTTTCGAGCGCGATCTTTTTTTCGACGGCCATCTGCTTGACGGCGCTGGCGAGGCCGTTGACAAATTCGGAAACCGGCAGCGGCTCGTCTTTGATGTCGAGACGGCCGGCCTCGAGGCGGATGAGTTCCAGCAAATCATTGATGAGCTTGAGCAGCCTCATGCCGTTGTTGTGCATCGTGTGAAGCAGGTCGCTCATGCCGTTGTCCGGCCCGTTTTGAAAACGCTTCACCAAAGTTTCCAGCGGCGCGAGCAGCAGCGTGAGCGGCGTCCGCAGTTCGTGGCTGACGTTGGCGAAGAACCGGCTCTTGAGCTTGTCCAGTTCGACGAGCTTGCGGTTGGTTTCCTCGAGCGACTTGCGGTTTTTGTCCAGCTCATAGCGCAGGGAAAATTCGCGGTAGCGCAGGCGGCTGTGAAAAAAACTGCCGGTGACGACAATCACCGCCGTGGATCCCAGGAAAAAAAGGTTGTTCTCCAAGATATGATTGTGTTGCCACCCTGAATGCAAAACGATGGCAACATAGATGGCGGTGATCAGCAGCGAGGTCGCAAGGATTTCGAGATAAGTCCACGGCAGCACCACGCCGACCGCGATAAGAACCAGATTAAACCCTGCGTAATAAGGCGCATTCGGATCATGGGCCGCGTAAATCAGGCAGGCGATGAATATCATCGGAATCCAATACCAGGCCATCCGCAGCGCCCGGTAATGCCGCTCGCCCCATTTTGTCATCAGCAGCATCAACACAATGAAGGTCAAAAAAGAGGAAATCAGCCGCAATTGCAGAAAATTCACTACGTGTTTGTTGTAGGTGAAATAATCCATGGAGAAACTGCCCAGCGGCATCAGGATGATCGCCAGAACACAGCCAACTTTTGAGTTGGCGATGCTGTCCTCGCGGTCGTGGTCAGCGTAGGCTTTTTTGGTTTCCGGGGAGTTCATCAATTGGTCGCGGGTTTCCTGATTTCAATGAAAATATTGCAGCCGGTGGACTCGGCGGAAATTTTGCAGTCGTCCGCGTTCGCGTCATCGGGCATCAATCCGGTCATCTCCCGGCCCGTCCGGTAAATCAGGTGCCACTCAAAAATCAAATCCATGATTTTCTGGATGGGATTGGCCGCGTCCACATTGGTCGCGATGAGCAGGCCGCCGGGCGCGACGAGGTCATACATCACATTCATCAACTGTTTGGAGATTCCGTCCTGCAAATAGTCAAAGAGGCCCGCGCAATAAACCAGGTCGTATTTTTTTTTGGTGACACGCTCGGGAGTTTTGGCCATCTGGACGACGGATTTTTTCACCATCTGGAATGTGGTGGCGCGATGATGACGGCTTATGGCTTCACTGACGGCGGACTTGGTGTAATTGATGGTTTCCTCGTTGAAATCCAGCAGCGTGAAATCCACCTTGTCGGACAAATCATATTGCTCGACGAACCGGATGACTTCCTGCGCCGGGCCGCAGCCAAGGTTAAAAATGCGCAGGCGTTTCTTTTGCAGTTGTGCGCGCAGGCTTTCTTCCACCAGCCGCTTGGTCAGCAGTTGGACGCGCTGGCGGTGCGCCTCGGCGGGAACTTGCGAGAGAAACCAGCGGTTCAGCGCCTTGGCAAACAGGGAGTTGCCCTCGTGCGAATCGCGCAAAATCATCCGCACCATTTCGTAATCGCCGGCATAGCCCAGCGGTTTCCGGTAGATGCGATACATGAACGGCGAGCACATCAGCAGCGGATGAAGCTGGCGTTTTGCGTAAAGGCTGTGGACCGGCTCCAGTTCCTTCGGAATATTCTTGGAGACCAGCTCGAATTTTTCAAACAGATGGTTCAGTGACGTCCAGATGGAATTGTCCAGGGATTTGACCAACTGGCGTTCCGCCGCGCCGCGCTCGTTCGCCGGCACGTCGCGCAGGCTCAATTCAAACTGCTCGAACCACAGCCGCAGGTCGGCCAGGAACATTTGCATGTCCGCGACGATCAGTTTGTATTCGGGCAAAATTTGATAGACCTTCTGCCATTCGTGGATGAACTCGTCGAACTTCTCTTGCAGCCTGCCGTTTCTGGCGGCGGAAGAATCCAAGGCCGTGTCCACCAGCAAACCTTCGTCCAGGGCCGCCTCGCAAACCAGCACCTGCCCGTCGTTCACCAGGTTGCCGATGGTCGCGCGCCCGGAATAAATTGTTTCTCCCTGAAGAATAATTTTGAATTTATCCAGAACTTCCGACAGGCGCAGGTCGCTGTCCGGGCTGTAAATTTCAAACACCGCCGCGAAGCGCGTCAGCTTGACCGGCGTGCCGCGCACCTCCAGCCCTTGGCTGTTCTGGCAGACCACCAGGCTGTCTTTCAATTCACCGTTAGTAATATTGTTCGCCATGAGATTTCAAATCATTGTCCGGCCTGATTCCGTTCGGACAAAAAACGTATAGGCGGACGTCTTGGAACGGAAGCCTCACTTTCCACTTTCGTGAGTTCACTGCAATTATCATGCCTAAATATAAAGACTGGTTCATTGCTGATGATGACAGTAGCGAAGTTTTGGACAAAATTCAAACCAGCAAATAATCTTTCTCGACACAGCCCCGATGCGCCACTAGAGTCAGGCCAAGGCAATCAACAAAGATTATTTTTTATGCTTAAATTTGTCTATTGTGTTCGTCGTCATCCCAACGTCACGCCCGAAGCCTTCAAAAAATACTGGCTGGAAAGTCACGGCCCGCTCGTCCGCAGCTACGCCAAAATTCTCCGCGCCCGCAAATATGTCCAGAGCCACACGCTCGACACGCCCTTGAACGCCGCCGCGCAGGCTCCGCGCGGCACCAAGCCGCCCTACGACGGACTCACCGAACTTTGGTGGAATTCAGCGGATGATTTGATCGCCGCCTTGAGTTCGCCGGAAGGCCAGGAAGCGAATCGGCTTCTCGCGACCGACGAGGCCCGTTTTTGCGATTTGCCGAACTGTTCCGTGTTTTTCACCGAGGAACACGTCATTTTCGATTACTGAAGTTTTTGCCAGAAAAGTCCGCGCGGTGTGAATGCACCGGGCATTTGGCCTTGGCGTTGCTTTCACGGCGCTGTCACATAGTAAAAGTCCCGTCGGCAAGCCGCTTACGAGACACTAAATTAAAACAATGACAACTTTTATGACAAAAATAAAGGGATCAGGCCGGTATTGCGGCATTTTGCTGCTGGGCGCGGTTTTCGCGCTCTGGCCGGCGCACGTTTTTGCGCTGGGCTTTTTGATTCCCAACCAGGACGCCGCCGCCATCGCGCGCGGCAACGCCTTCGCCGCGACCGCCGACAATCCGTCTGCGATCTACTACAACCCGGCAGGCATCTCGCAGATCCCCGGATTCGACGCGCAGCTTGGCGACTTGAATTATCTCGGCATTGATGTCGGTTACGACTCGTTCGGCGGAGCGCACGCCGACACGAAATTTGAAGAGCTTTCCATTCCGCAAATTTACGCCACCTATTCGCCGACGAACCTGCCGCTCTCGTTTGGCCTCGGCGTGTATTCGCCCTTTGGCCTCGGCGTGAACTGGCCGCAAGATTCCCCGCTGCGCTCGCTGGCCATTGATTCCAAACTTTATTTTTTCACACTGAACCCCGTGGTGTCGTGGCAGGCCACCAAAACCCTTTCGATTGCCGTCGGACCGACCATCAATTACGCACGCATCAAATTCAACCGCGGCCTGACATCTCTGAATGACAATTTTCAATTCCTTGGCGACAATTATGCCGTCGGCCTCACCGCCGGTTTGCTCTGGCAGCCGCTGCCCAAATGGTCTTTAGGTCTGGACTATCGTCTCGCCACCACGATGGATTTCAGCGGCACCTCGACCTACTATCCCGGCGCCGGCCCGACTTATTCCGCCGCCACCACCGCCAGCGTGCCGTTTCCGCAAACGGTCTCCGCCGGCCTTTCATTCCGCCCGACATCCAAGTGGAACATCGAGTTCGACGTGGATTACATCAACTGGAACACGCTGGGAACGGTGACGTTGAGCGGAACAAAAAATATTTTCGGCTTCGACCTCCCGCTCCAGCTCAACTGGCACGACAGTTGGCAGTATAAATTTGGCGTGACCCGCTATTTCAACGACGGCTGGTATGCCAGCGCCGGATATTTTTACAGCTCCGACACCACGTCGTCCGCCGACTACACGCCCGCCATTCCGGACACGGATCTTCACGTCGGCAGCATCGGCTTTGGCCGCAACGGCGAACACTGGCATTGGGCGCTGGCCGGGCAGGTCATCGCCGGACCGGTCCGCACGATCTACGCCACGTCGGGAAACACCGACCCGTTCACGGGCGTGTCGGCGGCGGGAAAATACCAGCTCTGGGTTCCGACCGTTTCATTTTCCATCGGCTACAGTTTCTGAAAAATAAATTTCAAGCCGCGACCACGGCCTTGGCCGGAGCAATTTTTTCCAGCGCCTCATAACCCCAGCGCAGCATCCGCTCCGTCGTTTCCCAGCCCACGCAGGAATCGGTGACGCTCACGCCGTAGCGCAAGTCCCGCAGATTTTTTGGAATCGGCTGGTTGCCTTCGTTCAAGTGGCTCTCGACCATCAGGCCGATGAGCGATTTCGTTCCGCCGAGGCGCTGCTCGATCACGCTGTGCCACACGTCCTCCTGCTTGGCGAATTTCTTCTCCGAGTTCGCGTGGCTGCAATCCACCATCAGCACCGGCGGCAGTTTTTCGGCAGCCAGTTTGATCTCCGCCGACCGGATGCTCGCCGCGTCGTAATTCGTCATCGCGCGTCCGCCGCGCAGCACGACGTGCGCGTGCGGGTTGCCGCTCGTGCGGACGATGCTTGTCACGCCGTCCTCGTTCATGCCCAGAAAACTGTGCGGATGCCGCGTCGCGCCCATCGCGTCAATCGCCACCTGCAAACTGCCGTCGGTGGAATTTTTCAAGCCGACCGGCATGGAAAGGCCGCTCGCCATTTCGCGGTGCGTCTGCGATTCCGTCGTGCGCGCGCCGATGGCCGCCCAGGTGATGAGGTCCGCGATGTATTGCGGCACGATGGGATCGAGAAATTCCGTCGCCGCCGGCAGACCCATGCCGACAATTTCGAGCAGCATCTTCCGTGCGATTCGCAATCCGGTTTCGATGTCCTGCGAACCGTCCAAGTGCGGATCGTTGATCAAACCTTTCCAGCCGATGGTCGTTCGCGGTTTTTCAAAATAGACGCGCATGACAATTTCCATGCGGTCGGCAAATTCAATTCGCAGTGCATTTAATTTCGCCGCGTATTCGAGCGCGCTTTTTTCGTCGTGAATGGAGCACGGCCCGATGACGACGAGCAGGCGCGGGTCTTCCTGCCGCAAAATGCGGATGATGCGTTCGCGGCTGCGCGCGACGGTGGCGTTCACCGCTTCGCCGACCGGCGTGACGGCCTTGATGGCGCGCGGCGCGAGCAGCGGGACAATTTCTTTGACGTGCAGATCCTGCGTCCGATACATGGGATTGAGTATAGCACGCGCGCTGCTTGCGAAAAGCCGAAACGCATCTTGTTGAACTGCGCGCAGGTTTTGTGTAATGTCGCCGCGCGAGGATTTTTTATGCCCAAAGAAAAGTTGAACACGGGACAAAAGGCGCTCCAGATCAATCTCGACGCGAAAAAATACGGCACGTTCGCCGAGATCGGCGCGGGCCAGGAAGTCGCCCGCTGGTTTTTTCATGTCGGCAAGGCGTCCGGCACCGTGGCCAAGACCATTTCCGCCTACGACATGGCCGTGAGCGATGCGATTTACGGTGTGGCCGAGCGCTATGTCAGCCGCAAACGTCTCCAGGCGATGCTGGATCTGGAATTTGGTTTGCTCATCCAGCGGCTCGACAAGACGCGCGGCGACAAATGCACCTTCTTCGCCTTTGCCAACACCGTCGCCACCAAGCAGGGGCTGCGGCCCGGAATGGAAGAGGGCCAGGGCTGGCTCGGCATCAAGTTTCAGGTTCATCCGCACGGCGATCCCGCCACCATCATCATCCATGTGCGCCTGCTCGACTGGGAAACGCCGCGTCAGCAGGAGGCTGTCGGCATCATCGGCGTCAACCTCATTCACGGTGCCTTTTACCAATGCGCCGACCCGGCGACCTTGATCGGCACTTTGCTCGACAGCCTTTCCAACCAGCGCGTCGAAGTGGACATGATTAAATTTTCCGGCCCCGCCTTCACCGGCGTGGACAACCGGCTCATGGCCTTGCAGCTCGTCGAACAGGAAATTGCCGAAGCCGCCATGTTCACCGCCAACGGCGAGACCGTCATCCCCGGCGAAATCCTTTACAAAAAACCCGTCCTGCTCGAACGCGGCAGTTTCCGCCCGCTCACCAATCCCATGCTCGATATGCTGGAACGCGCGCAGGAAAAATTCATTCTCGAACCCGCGCTCAACGGCGAAACCCCCGTCGTCATGTTCGAGATGACCCTGCGCCAGTTGCAGGTGGAAAACTGCATTGACCACCGCGATTTTCTCGACCGCGTGGACACTCTTGGCGCGCTCGGCAAGCCCGTGCTCATCTCCAATTTCCTCCGCTACCATCGCCTCGTCACCTACCTGTCGCGCCAGACCCAGCGGCCCATCGGCCTGCCCATCGGCCTGGTGCGCCTGCGCGATGTGCTGGACGAAAAATTTTACACCGACCTGCCCGGCGGCCTCATGGAATCCCTCGGCCAGCTTTTCAAGAACGGCGCGAAACTTTACGTCTATCCCTCGCTCGACAAAAAATCTGGCACGCTCTTCACCGTGGAAAACCTCGAAGTCGCGCCGAACCTGCGCCATCTTTACCAGCACCTCGTTGACAACCAGTTCGTCGTCAACATTGACAACTACAACCCCGACGCGTTGAAAATCTATTCCGGCGAAGTCCTCGCCAAAATCCATTCCGGCGACGAGGCGCTCGCCAAGCTGATCCCGCCGCAAATTTTTGAAGTCATCAAGGCCAAAAAACTTTTCGGCTGGGCGCAAAAAACGGTGTTGCCGCCGGTGGCAGCGTGAAGAAAATCATCGTTTCCAAAAGTCCGGTCCAATGCTAAATTCTGGCCATGACAAAATTTGCGCAAGTTCTGGATTCCGCCGACGGGCTGGCCATCGGGGAACAGGAATCGCTCGTGGAAGTTCTCCAGCGCCGGCTCGCGGAACATCGGCGCGCGGAACTGGCCGCTGCCGTGAAATCCGCGCGGCATGAATTCAAGGCTGGCCGCTGTCGCCCGGCCACGCCCGCCCAAATCATCAAACGCATCCTCGCTTGAAACGGTTGCTGCTGCCTTCCACGGCGTTTATTCGTTCCGCGCGGCGGTTCGCCCGCAGGCATCCGCAAACTGCGCCGGAATTGCAATCGGTGCTGGCCCTGTTGTCCGAAGACGCTTTTCATCCGCAACTCAAGACGCACAAACTGAAAGGCAGGCTCGCCGATTCGTGGGCGTGCAGTGCCGGTTACGATTTGCGCGTGGTCTTCGAATTCGTAAAGCACAAAGGCGAGGAAGCCATCCTGCTCCAAAGCGTTGGCACGCACGACGAAGTTTATTGAATTAAAACCAGTCTCAATTGAAGCCACGCATCACATCATTGTCCGAACTTTCGTGGTGACCGTCAGCGCGTAACGATTTCCCAGCCGTTGTAATTGCATCCGCGCTGCAAACGCATCGGAAAGATTCTTTGAATTCAGCACCGCAGATTTTTTCCCAGCCGCGAGAACTTTTCCGTTTTTCAAAACCAGCAGGTGCGAAAACACCGGCATGATTTCCTCGACGTGATGCGTCACCAAAACCAATGTCGGTGAATGTTTCCGCACACCGAGCCGCTGGAGAAATTGCAGAAAATGTTCCCGCGCCGCCGGATCAAGCCCCGCGCACGGCTCGTCCAAAATCAAAATTTTCGGTTTCGCCATCAGCGCGCGCCCGATCAAAACCCGCTGCCGTTCGCCCTGCGACAGCACGCGCCACGGACGCCCGGCCAGATATTCACACTCGACTTGCCGCAATAATTTGAGCGCTTGAGATTTTTCCGCGCGCGACACGCGTCCCCAAAAATCAATCATCGCATATTTCCCGCTGGCGACGGTTTCAATTGCCGGTTCATCATCCGCCATCATCTGCCGCACGGACGAACTGACGAGGCCGATTTTCTTCCGCAATTCGCACCAGTCGGATTGACCGTAAATTTTTCCGAGCAGAAAAATTTCCCCCGCCGTCGGCATCAGATAGCCCGTCAACGCGCTCAACAACGACGTTTTGCCCGAACCGTTTGCGCCGAGAATCGCCCAATGCTGTCCGCGCTCCACGCGCCAGTTCACATCGTCAAGAATCACCACGCCGTCGCGCTGAATCCGCAGGTTTGAGATTTCCAGAATTGTTTTCACACGAAAATTTTGCCAAAAAAATTTCACAGAAGCAAACGAAGTGAACGAAGTTTAATTTTCATCTTTGTTTTCTTTGCGGGCTTCTGTTAAAAACGCGAAATGAAAAATTTGATTTTTGCCGGTCTTGTTTTACTTTGCGTGATGAAAACCCAAGGAGCGATTCACACCGAAACCGTCGAATACAAACAAGGCGACACGACGCTAGAAGGTTTTCTCGCCTATGACGATTCCATTTCCGGCAAACGCCCTGGCGTGCTGGTCGTGCATCAATGGTTCGGCCTGACCGATTACGAAAAGCGCCGCGCCACGATGCTTGCGCAACTCGGCTACGTCGCATTCTGCGCGGATATTTACGGCAAAGGTAATCGCCCGAAGGATGTGAGCGAAGCTGGCGCGCTGGCCGGAAAATATAAAAGTGATCGCGCACTGCTCCGCGCCCGCGTGAATGCCGGGCTGGATGTGCTGAAGAAAAATGAATTGGTGGACACGTCGCGCGTCGCCGCCATCGGCTATTGTTTCGGCGGCACGACGGTGATTGAACTCGCCCGCAGCGGCGCGGATTTGAATGGTGTCGTGAGTTTCCATGGCGGACTGGATTCGCCAACTCCAGCGGACGGGAAAAATATAAAATGCAAAGTCCTCGCGCTCGCGGGCGCAGATGATCCGTTCCAAAAGCCAGAAGATTTGACAGCGTTTGAAAGTGAAATGCGCGACAACAAAGTAGACTGGCAAATTGTTTTCTACGGCGGCGCGGTCCATGCCTTCACGCAGCCTGATCCCGGCTTCGTCAATGCGGGTGCGAAATACAATGAAAAAGCCGACAAGCGTTCGTGGGAGGCGATGAAAACTTTCTTCGCCGAGATTTTCCAATAATTTATCGTAGCGGCGGTCGGCAGACCGCCGCTGATTTTTAAGATGGCGGCGCTCTGCCGAGTCGCCGCTACAAAAAAATTATGCGCATCACCGGCGGCAACGCGGCTCGGCGGATTTTGAAAGTTCCAAAAGGACTCGACGTTCGTCCGACGCCGGATTTGGTCAAGCAGGCGGTTTTTAATTCACTCGGCGCGCGCGTTGTCAGCGCGAAGGTTTTGGAATTGTTTGCGGGCAGCGGCGCGTTGAGTCTGGAATGTTTGAGTCGCGGCGCGGCGACGGTGATGTGCGTCGAGAAATCGCATCGGCACGCGGAATTTATCCGCGGCAATGCGGATGCGGCGGGTTATGGCGAAATCCTGGAAGTGCGGACGCAGGATGTTTTTCCGGTGATAAATCAACTGGCGGAAAACGGACGACAATTCGATTTGATCCTCGCCGATCCGCCTTACGGCGAGAAAAATGTGAACCGCCGCTCGACTTCATTCGCGCAGCAATTGCTCGACGATAAAAATCTGCCGAAGCTGCTCGCGTCCGGCGGGAGATTTGTTCTCGGCCATACGAAGCGCGACACGCTGGAAAACGTCGCGCCGTGGACGGAAGTGAAAATGCTCAAGCACGGCGACACCGTGATGCGGTTTTTGGAAAATCATATTAGAACCCTTACGGGAATCTAACGACTCTACCACGAGCCAAATTTAGATTTTGCCTCTTGCTCCGTAATCTTTGCGAATTCAGGAGGTCCGCCACCGTGCATTTCTGGCATCGGAAAATATTCTTTCCAGAATTCGCCCGTTTTTGGATTTTTCCAAAGGGTTTGCCAATTCACAGCATCTATCTTTAGCTTCACGAGATATTGTTTTGCATAATTTTCCCCTTCGTTGCCTTCCAATTTATCTGGCATTTTCTGATTTTCGTTCACGGGATAATGCGAGTTGTTACATTCTGAAGTTGGTTGATTTGCATATTAGGCAGGACAAATTCACTTGCACCGCCGCCAGTCAAACCACCTTGAATAAAACCCGGTGTATTTCTGAATACTGGCGAAGCCAAACCGCTTGCTGGCGTATCAAATTGAATAACGGCAAAAGGCCCTTGCCGAAGATTTCCAGCGCTATCGAGCAGAGTTAGACGATTTGCAAGACCTTGTGACGTGTTAATTCCGGAGATGTCGCTTGCAGATGTTACAAAAACATCCGCAGCCTGTGGTGAACCCAAAGTTGGGCTCGCGGCATAATCTGCATTTACTATACGAGCAAGTGTCGAGGGAACTGGATTAGCTATTCCTACATCTGCGGCTGCTGTCGTTGTGCCAGAACCAGCCACAGTGGTAAATCCGGCGACACCCGCCGTTGCGATTCCAGCCGTGCCTGCGATGCCGCCCAAGATGTCTTCGGCTTGGTCAACGCCATTACCCACCGGCTCACCAGTCGCCAAGTTGATGTTTGCCGCACCTGACCAAACTGCGCCCACGTTCCAACTGGTCGCGGCGTAGCTGCCAGCCGCCACCAATCCGTCACTTTGATAAACCGTGCTGATATTGTTACCGAAACTCTCTGCGCCGTTGATGTAGGTGGATGGTGAAACTACGGCTTCACCTTCGTTGAACAACGTGCCGTAATAACTGCCAGAAACACCACCACCCGTATATCCGGCCATGAAAGCTGAACTTGCATTGGCTGGAACTGACGAATCCGTCAATCCTGCATAAAACCCCTTGCCGAGTCTGCCATCGGAATCGAATTGATTCACAGGGTCGCCATTGGCAAATGAATAACCGTCCATGCTGCCCACTGGTGGCGCGACCGAATCAAACGAAATAAAACGTCCGGCTGTCGGGTCATAGTAAGCGCGCGCAGACTGGCCGAGGCACAGTGAGGCGAGCAGGAGAATCAGGCTGAAGTTTTTTGTTCTCATAAACATTTACGGATTGTTTAGATCATGCTTTAGGCGTTCGATCAAGAGCAACGTGCGTTGATAGTCACTGACGAAGTCGGCTTCTGCAAGCGGATTTTGCTGGTCGTGAACCTGCAACAGTTTTTGCTGCATATCCGCCTTGAAATCCGCTTCGTTCTGGTCAATGGTCGTTGCGTAATAGGCCATCGCCTGACGGATGAGATTATCATTCGGCGCAAATTTGTGGGCGGTCACAAGCGTGTCCAACGATAGCCACACGTAGCGTTGTGTCATCAGAACCAATCCGCGTTGCCCCAAAAACATCGCCAATTCTTCCGGCGGTGAAAGTGATTTCAGATAATCTCCACGCTTCACTTCTTCATCGGTGATAGTCTCCGGCCAAGTCCGGTAATATTCATCGGGATGATAACCAAAACCATCTCCGGCAGATTCAATGTTCTGGCGGATTTTGCCATCAGGACTTTCCCAGCGGAGAAAACAATGCCGCTTCGCACGGACAAGTTTTAATGGATAGCCGAGTCTGCGTCCGATTGCACATTCCAGAACTGGCAGCGTGCCGCAAGTGCCAACCTTTTCCGGCGATAATACTCCATGCAAAAAACAATTTTTTGAGTCACTGAAAAATTCATAATCTCCCGCTCCCCACGCAAGCGGCAGATCGCGGAATTGCGGATTATATTTCACGCCCAAATCACGCTTGAGCACCATGCTCAAAATCATCATCCGATAAATCACTTCTGAATTGTCAAACTCGGCGGGATTTTCCCGGAAGCGATAGAAGTTTTTCTCGGTTGTGCGACGCACAAGGTCAGTCCAACTGTCCAGCAATTGCATCGAAGCCACGGCATCCAAATTTTCCGAGCCGGGCAATCCTTCCGCGCAGAGAAGATTCATCCATGCAATGTCGCATTGCGCCAAGTCGTTCGTTTTCATGGCGCAAAGTTCCGCGAGGTTTTTGGGGTATTTGAAAATGGCTGGCTGAATTATGGCATTGGTTGGAATTATTTCGACTGCCGCTTTTGTTTCCTCTTTCGCAGGATGCTTTTGCCAGACAAAAGCCGCGACAGCAGCACAAGCAATGACGACAAAAAGAAGAATCCACAGAAACTTTGTTTTGTGTGAACGCTGCTTGGCCGCTCGCTTTCGTTGGCGTGATTCCCGACTCATTTGTTGAAAAAGTTTCCGCTCATTCAGGAAATTGCCAAGCCTTTTCGCAAAAAAAGCGGCCTCCGTTTCCGAAGGCCGCTCGCGTTTGTTGAATTGATTTATTTCTTCGCTGCGTCCGGCACGGGCGGGGTTGTTCCGCGTTGCGCGTCACGTTCGATGTGGGCGGCGGTCAGCCATGCGGCCATCTTGGCGGGCTGGCTGGCGTATTTGTTGTGCATGATGGCGTCCAACGTGGTCACGGCCTG
>Ga0075522_10000603_pt1 | contig 26296 bp, 23 predicted proteins | sample NGEPerA_FD_74796 | JGI IMG/M metagenome (GOLD analysis project Ga0075522, IMG submission 74796) | Arctic peat soil microbial communities from the Barrow Environmental Observatory site, Barrow, Alaska, USA - NGEE PermafrostL2-A | ecosystem: Environmental > Terrestrial > Soil > Wetlands > Peat ...
CAGCCGCCATCGCCACCGACTCCGCTCCACCACCCGATCTCTGGCCACTCCCCATAGCCGGAACACTACTCCCATCCGACTCGCGCGCTCTCGAAGTCGCCGTTCCACTCGGCACCCCAATTCGTGCCGCCGGCGCCGGCATGGTCGTCGAAGTCGCAGACGACTCGACACTCGGAAAGCTCATCCGCATCTCCCACCGCGCAGGCTACGAAACCGTGTACGCTGGCGCGAGCGAAGTACGCGTCGCCAAGGGTGATCACGTCGCCGCCGGCGCCGTCATCGCACTCTCCGGCGACGCCCCAGGTACCCTCGAGCCGCATCTCCACTTCGAGATGCGCCGTCACGGCGTCGCTATCGACGCTTCATCCGTCATCAAAAAGGGACCGGCTCATGGCGATCTTCAATAAGGACTCCAAGGGGATGGACGACATCAAGAACATGCCCGTGAACAGCAACGCCCTCTCCATCATCGCCGCCGGCACCAAAATCGTCGGCGACATCGACACCGATGGCGTCGTCAAAATCGAAGGTCGCGTCGAAGGCGCCATCCGCGCCGCCCGCCAGGTTCTCGTCGGACGCCAAGGCGAAGTACTCGGCGACATTAACACAAGAGAAGCCGTGATCGGCGGACGCGTTCAGGGAACCGTCAATGCATCAGATCGCGTCGAAGTGCAGGGAACCTCCGTCATCATCGGCGACATCAACACGCGCGCCCTCGCCGTGATCGAAGGCGGCCGCATCAACGGAAGCGTCAGAATCGCCGACGCTAAAGAGCCCGGTACCGACGAACAGAGCCACCCCTCACCCGTAGCTGTCCTGCGGTAACTCACCGCTTGCGCCACCTCCACTGAACGGCCCGCACCCGCCATCCGGCCATTTTGTACACAAGCCAGTAATCTATTGTCTCACAACGAGTTAGCAACGATATTCACATCCGATGTGTGGGGTTGTCCACAGATATCCACAGTGCCCACGCGCCGCGCGTGACGCCCCCCATGTCCTCCCTCACTCGCATCGCCAACGACCTCGACACGTTGCTCCACACCGCGGATGTCCCCGACTATCCGCAGGCAATCAACGGCATTCAGGTCGAGAGCGACGCCGAAATCGTCAAGGTCGCCGCGGCCGTCGATTTCCGCGAGCGCACCATCCGCCGCGCGCTCGACGCCGGCGCGAATCTGCTCCTCGTCCACCACGGACTGTTCTGGGGAGGACTACAGCCGCTGCGCGGACCGTACTACCGACGGATCCATTTGCTGCTCGCATCCGGGATGGCACTCTACTCCTCGCACCTCCCGCTCGACGCGCACCCCGATATCGGCAACAACGTCTTGCTCGCACGCGAGCTCGGACTCGAGCCGTCCGCCGGCTTCGCGCGCTACAAGACAATCGACATCGGGGTTCGCGGCGACGACAACGTCGCCACCAGCGATCTCATCGCACGCGCGGCCTCATTCGCCGAACGATGGGGCGGGAGCGCACGCAGCTCGCACGCCGAGCCTGGAAGAATGACGAAACGCTGGGCCATCTGCACAGGAGCCGGTGCATCGGCAGACACGTTGCGCGAAGCCGTCGAACATGGCGTCGACACGCTCATCGTCGGCGAAGGCCCGCACTGGACCGCAGTCGATGCCGACGAACTGGGAATCGTCATCATCTACGCAGGACACTACGCCACCGAGACGCTCGGTGTGCGCGCACTCGCCGAGCACGTCGGCCACCATTTCGATCTGCCAACCATCTTCATCGACGTTCCCACCGGACTGTGACGAACGCTCGTCCCTCGCAACGCTCGTCGAGGGAACGATGATGACGATGTGGGCTGCGCTCGCCGCTGTCATCGCAATCGTCCTCGTGATCGCAATCGCCCATGCCGTGCTCACGGCGCCCATCACGTTGCGACTCACCCGCATCGACGTCCCGATCGACGGACTCGCGCCTGAGCTCGACGGATACTCGATCGCGATCCTCAGCGACCTGCACTACGGCGGAACGATCCTGCCCGGTCGCCTGCTCGCCCGCGCCGTGCGAATCGCCAACGAGGCCACACCAGATCTCATCGCACTCCTCGGCGATTACGCACTCTCACATTCGCGCTTTCCGACGCTCTCGCGATGGCTGTACCAATGGGCGCTGCCGCCGATGACCGAGCCGCTACGCTCGTTGCGTGCGCGCGATGGCATTGTTGCAATTCTCGGGAATCACGACTACGACTACGATGCCACCAAGGTCGCCGCTTGGCTTCGGACATTGGGCGCACACGTGCTCGTGAACGAATGCACAGTGATTCATCGCGGAGCCGCGACGCTCGGCATCGGTGGTGTCGATGACTGGACGCATGGTCACATCGACCCCGATGGAGGATGCGCATCGCTTGCGCCCGATGTGCCGCGCGTCGTGTTGTCGCACAATCCGGATGGCGTACTGGCGCTCACTCCTCACGCACGCGCCGATCTGGTGATCGCTGGACATACGCACGGCGGCCAGATCGTCCTGCCACTGCTCGGTGCGCCCGCACGACATTGCTCAATTTGCGACGCGTCATCGGCGAGCGGTTGGGTGTCGCGATCGCCGATAAGGCTCTACGTCACCACGGGTGTCGGCGTGGTGCTGCCGGTTCGTGTGAACTGTCCGGCAGAGGTTCTCCTCGTGCGCCTCGTGCACGGATAGCGTCGCACCAATCGCCAAAATTGCCAATCAGCAGCCCGTGTGCGCGCTCGTCCATCGGAGTCGCCAACTGGCATCAGGCCGCCGCTCCAGAAGCGCGTACGCGTTGGACTCATAGCCCTCTCGCGCAAGCACCAGGTCCACGTGTGGCGGAGTTCCGATCAGCACCGCCGCCAGAACATCAGAGCTCTCGAGCGTCTCGTCCGAGCCCGCCGTAACCTCGCGATATGCGAGGCGATACGGCGCGTTCGAGCCGCTGGGGCGTTCGCCGACGATGAGCGTGTGCTCCTCGAGCGGCGTCGCCTCCTGGTTGAGCGTGCGCACTACATCGGCCACGACACCTTCTACTCCCTCCACGGGCGTGAAGCGATACGCGGTTCGCACCGCATACGGAATTCCGCGAAAGGTCCTGGCCGTGTCGTTCGGAACCGTCGAGACCAGGCGAGTGATGTCCGCGGCAAGCTGCGCGGAATCGGCGTGCGCCATCGTCTCTATCGTGTCGAGCGGAATCGCTCTCGCGCGACCCTTCAGAAATGCAACTGTCCAGCCAGAGGACGCCGCGCTGACGGAAGGCGCGACGATCTTTGCCGCAGGCCACTCGATGCACTGGTCCGCGTCCCACTCGCCCCCGGACACGACGCCAATGCGCGCAGCATCGCCGCCGCCCGCACGCTCGAACAGCTCCACCGGAGTGTTGCGCGCTAGCGCCGAATCAAAGTGCACGTCGTCGGAAGGTGTGCTATCCGTGATCGCAGGAAACACGACGTACGCCTCTGCCGCTGTGTTGCCGCGTACGAACATGATGGGTCCGGCCGACGTATCCCACGTCGACGGTGCAATCACCGGACGTGGCGAGGGCACCCCCGTCGACGGCGGCGCTGCGGTCGCGGAGGTCTCCGGCGACTTCACGGCGGGCTTGCGCTCGCACGCACCCAGAACGACGAGCGTGATGACGAACGCGAGAATCGGCCGGGCAGACATTCGATGAATCTTTCCCGCCGAATCCCACCCGTCAACGTGTAGCGCGCTCATCGCGGCGGAAGCAGATCGCCCACGAGATCCCAATGCCACACATCGCGGCGCACGCCGGTGCGCGGATCCTTGAGCGGCTTGTACTGGAGACGGAAAGCCGGAAGGCCGACATCGCGACCATACTGAAGCAGTCGCTCACGGTCGGTCGACACGAGATGCGCCATTGGGCGGCCCTTCCACACGTGTCGGTGCAGCCACAATCCGCCGTCCATCGCGAAGATCATCCCCTCTCGGCGCAAGCTGAACTCGCGATATGGACGATCGTTCGGTGCGGAGCTTCGAGGGGTCGAGGAACTGCTCACTCGCGACCAGCCACCAGAGGGATCAGTTACAGGTGATGCGCCCCTCTAGCGTAGACGGAGCAACGGGTGCCGCAGTACCAAAATACACCGTGCATATTTCCGCACCCATCGACAAGTGCGATGCCGATGCGGACCAGCCACCCGCAGTCGCCTCCGGAACTACGATCGTCACACCCGCCGACGAAATGTAGTTGAGCTGCGAAAGATTGCTGCTGTACGCGTTATTCGCGTAGTAATATCCCTCCTCAGCAGTCGCCAGGTTGCGGAGATCGCTGCGCATCGCTGCGAGGAACGCCTGACCCTTCGTGGACGAGAACTTCGGAATCGCGATCGCCGCGAGAATTCCAATGATCACCACGACAATCAAGAGTTCTATGAGCGTAAAGCCGGATTTGCGTGACTTGGGCATTGTGATGCTCCACCGTGGAGTTCCAGTTGATCGCGGTGGAGTACAAAGCAAGCGAAATGCCCCGCTCAGTTCGCATAGCTAAGTGCCCGTAGGACTGAGGTTTACGTCTTTGTGTGCATGGCTGCTGGGAACATATGACCGGTCGATTTGCCAGTCATCCCGCAATCTGCAAAGGCGCCAGGGAGGGGTTACTTACTGCAGCCTATGTAGTTCTTGACCGTGGCGGGCGCCACCGGCGGAGCGTTGCCGTAGTAGATCGCACAGGTGGAGGTATCGTTCTCGTGGGTCGCGGTGGCGGACCAGCCGAGGCTGTCGGCTTGAACGAAAGTCACCCAGACACCCTGGCTGACGTTGAACCGCAGCGCGCTGAAGTCCGATGAGTATGAATCACCGGTGCTCCAATAGCCCTCCTCCGTCGCCGCAAGATTGCGGAGGTCGGAGATCATGGTTGTGAGATAGAACTGGTGCTTGAATTGGTGCAATCGCGGGATGGACAAGCCCACGAGGATGCCGATGACCACCAGCACCACGAAGAGCTCGATCAGTGAGAATCCTCTACGTCCGCGAGGCGACATTCGTTCGGTGGCGAATCCCGGTGAGTGTTGGGCGGACCCAACGAGCGTCCATCCTACGTGCGATTTGGTTCACGCACAATGATGCTGCCTGAGAATACAGACGACCGGGCGATTCTAACGTCTCAACCGGCACTGGCTCGCGCCACTCACTGCTTCGTTTCGAGCCAGTTGCTCCCCGCCCCCAGGTCTACGACCAGCGGAACCGAGAGCTGTGCAGCCGACTCCATCTCCTGGCGCACCATCTCCGATACGACCTCCAGCTCCGCCGGCGGTGACTCGAACACCAGCTCGTCGTGGACCTGCAGAAGCATTCTCGACTCGATCCGTTCGCGCGCGAACAGCGAATGGATGCGAATCATGGCGATCTTGATGAGGTCCGCGGCGGACCCTTGAATGGGCGAGTTCGTAGCCGTGCGCTCTCCGAACGCGCGCACGTTGAAGTTCCGGTCGCGCAGCTCGGGAATGTACCGGCGGCGCCCGAAGATCGTTTGCACGTATCCGTGCTCTCGCGCGAACGCAACCATCGAGTCGAGATACGCGCGAATGCCCTGAAAGCGCTCGAAGTATTCATCGATGAATCGTCGCGCGTCCGCATGCTCGATGCGCAGCTGCCTCGACAAGGCGTTGGCGCCCTGCCCGTAAATCGTCGCAAAGTTGATTGTCTTTGCGCGCGCGCGCATCTCGGAGGTGACGTCTTCAAGCGGCACGCCGAAGATGATCGAGGCGGTCTGCCTGTGGATGTCGCCACCCGCGCGAAACGCACTGACGAACGCCGGATCCGCCGACAGATGCGCCAGTAATCGGAGTTCGATCTGGGAATAGTCGGCGGCGAGAAGCATCCATCCCTCACGGGGCACGAACCCGCGTCGGATGTCGCGGCCGAGTTCTCGGCGAATTGGAATGTTCTGGAGATTCGGATCGCTCGACGACAACCGTCCCGTCGTTGCAACCGTCTGATTGAACGATGTATGAATGCGCTGGGTATGAGGATGAACGAGCGCCGGCAGTGCGTCGAGATAGGTGTTTTCGAGTTTCGCGAGCTCGCGATACTCCATGAGCTGTTCCGGAAGCACATGGCCCATTTCGGCGAGCTGCTGCAGAACGCTTGCATCGGTGGAGGGTCCGGTAGCCGTTCGCTTCAGCATCGGCAACTCCAGCTGCTCGAACAGGATCTGCCGCAGCTGCAAGTTCGAATTGATGTTGAACTCGGTGCCGGCGCTCGCGTAGATCTCCTGCTCCACGCGTTGGCGTTCACGTGCGAAACGCTCTTTCAGCGATGCGAACCAGCTGGAGTTGATCGCGATGCCTGCCCATTCCATGTCCGCAAGCACATCGATCAATGGTATTTCGATATCGTTGAACAACGGCAGCAACGCATACGTCTCGAGCTGCGGCTCGAACATCGCGCGCAGCTGAAGCGTCATGTCGGCATCCTCACACGAATAGTCGCGTGCAGCTTCGATTGGGCACTCGTCGAACGGCACCGCGCCCTTGCCCTTGCCACAAAGATCCTCGTACGACGTCATCGTGTGCTCGAGAAACTCGAGCGCCAGCACGTCGAGCCCATGCGACCGCCTGCCGGGGTCGAGCACGTAGCTGGCAATCATCGTGTCGAAGTCGAGCCCGCGCAGTGTGACGCCGGCGCGACGAAGCGCGAGCAGATCGTACTTCGCGTTCTGAGCCGTTTTCCGGATGGACGGATCCTCGAGCATCGCGCGCAGGGGAGCCATCTCGTCGGACAGCAGTGCCGGAAGATTTCGAATCGCATGCCGTCGTTCCGCGAGCAATCGCGCAGCGATTCCGGAAGGCTCGCTCGCACTGGTAGTTTTCTTTCGAGCACTCTTTTTTTTCGGGACCTCCGGCTCATCGCCTCCCCGAACAAGACCGCGATCTTCCGGAGCATCCGTCGGCGACCTGTCACCCGACACGTCTGTCAGCAGCTCATGCTGCTCGTTCTGATGTTCGCGGTGTCGCAGTGGTAGGTAGTACGCCTCACCGGCCGCAACGGCGATGGAAATCGAGACCAGCGTCGATCGCAGCGGATCGACGATCTGCGGGCTTCCCAGCTCGATGACCGTCTCGGTGTCCACGGCGATGTACGGAACCGACTCGATCCGCCGCAGCATCGCCTCGAGCGCCGGCAGCGTATCGACGGTTGTGTAGCTCGTGTCGCGCGGCAGCGCGGGCACACTGACCGCGTGATCCTTCGCCAGCCCGTGGAATTCGAGCTCCACGAAGAGATCACGCAGTCTTGCGTGATCCGGTTCTGCGAGCGTGAGCGTGTCGAGCTCCAGCGGTATTCCGAGATCTTCGCGAATCGTGACTAATTGTTTCGACAAACGCGCATCCGATTCATGCGCGAGTAGCGCTTCGCGCGGACGCTTTTTGGTCACCTCACCGGCATGCTCGAGAATGTTCTCCAGCGAGCCGTATGTGGCGATGAGCTCCCCTGCAGTCTTGTCGCCGATACCGCGAACGCCGGGCACGTTGTCCGACGAATCTCCCACCAGCGCCAGATAGTCGGTAACGTGGTGCGGGGGGACGCCGAGTCGCTCGCTGGCGTTCTCCATTCCAACCCATTGTTCTTCGACGCTGGCAGGGCCTCCGCGGCCGGGATTGAGCAGCCACACGCCGGGTCGTACGAGCTGGTAGAAGTCCTTGTCGCCCGACACGATCACCACGTTCACGCCCGCATCGATGCCCTGGCGCGCGAGAGTCCCGATGACATCGTCGGCTTCGAATCCGTCCAGCGACAGCACTCGCACGTTGAACGCCTGCAGCAGCTCCTCGATGCGCTCCATCCCGCGATCGAAGTCCGCTTGCAGCTCTTCTCCGAGCTTCTCGCGAGTTGCCTTGTAGGCCGGATACTGCTCGTGTCGAAACGAAAGCCCGGAGTCGTGCACCCAGCCTACGTACTCCGGCCGGTGCGTATCGATGAGCCGCTGGAGGAAGTTCACCACGCCCCACGCCGCGGATGTGTTTTCCCCGCGGCTAGTGGTGAGTGGACGCGATATGAGCGCAAAAAAAGCGCGGTAAATCAGCGCGTAGCCGTCTATGAGGAAGAGTCGGGGCGATGTCGGAAGGCGGGGCTGCATGAAAGAAAGCTCACCCCGCTATCCATCGAATGCCAGCCCGAACGACTGCTGCTTACACGCGCTGGACGTTCGTCGCGTGAAGGCCCTTCGCACCCGTTTGAATCTCGAACTCTACTTCCTGTCCCTCGGCGAGCGTCTTGAAGCCATCCATGGTGATGGACGAGAAATGCACGAAAACGTCTTCGCCACCCTCTTGCTCGATGAAACCGAAACCCTTGGCATCGTTGAACCACTTCACCTTGCCCTTTGCCATCGCCATTCTCCTGCGCGCGGATCGGTTGCTTCCCTCGCCCTCGCTGCGACGTGAGGGGCAGGCCGGGGTCGGCTTGCGGCGCCTATATAGGAACGAAGTGCGATTTTGTCAATACAAGGCAGGTCGGGCGCTTCATCAAACCGCGAGGTACATCCCTCGTAGAAATACCTTTATCCCCCACCACGGGATCAGCGATCACCGTGACTGCTCACGCTTTACGACACGATCGAAGTCGGCCTCACTCGATGCGGTGAGCCTGTATCGCCCAACGGCACCCTGGCTCGTGAACACGAGCCGGAGATTGTACTGCGTGTACACCCAAATCTCCCCACGGCTTTGCGCCGAGCTCGTACCCATCTGCTGTCCGGCCTGATCGGGTTCGCCCAGCGTCACGTAAACCTTTCCGCGATCGGTAAGCCAACCCGGCGTTCCTTTCTCCTGATAGCGACCATTGGCCGTGGCGATGCGCTTGAAATAATCCCGTAACGCTTCATGCTCCGGCGTCGCGGGATTCGGGTCCGTTTGCTTCCAGAACGCCGCCCATGCCGCGGCACGTTGTTCCGCGGGAGTGTCCCGCAACGCCTGGAGTCGCTCCGGCGACGTAAAGAAGCGCAGATAGCTCAACAGCTCATCAAAGCTCGTGATGCCGAACGCATCGCCAAAGCTCAGGAAGAGCGGAGCCTGAACGCTGTCCGACGATCCCACCAGCGACGCGATGACGGTGACGGGACCAACGCCAATGCTTGCGACGGGAAAGTCCAGCAGCGCGGACGACAGCGAGCCCTGACGCACGAGGTTTACCGTGTCGCGCAGGATCACGGCGTGCGCATCGTTGAGCACCGCAACTCCTACTCGCTCGGTTTCCGGCAGCCCATATCCCTCGAGATAGAGACCGGCCAGTGTGTCGCGGCCAAGCACAATGATCGATCGCGGATTCGCAATGAGCGCCGGCACGGTATCAGTCCGCGTCCTCGGCGTTACCTGGTACACGCTGATCGGCGTCGACAAGCTGCGCGGGCCAAACCGTGGAACCGTCAATGAAATCTGCTGCGCATTCGCATTGCTACTGCCTTCGTCCCTCACGGCAATCGAGAGAGAGTACGTGCCGGGCGCAACTTGCACGTATTGCTGGAAGATCACGCTCTCGTCTTCACGCTGCGTCTCGCGAAATGAGGCGACTCGAATCACCTTGTGAACGTCGAGATGACGAATCGTCGTCGTTCCCTGCACCAGATCGATTGTCACGTTGTAGGTCGCCCGCTGTCCGGATCCATCGCCGATGAACGAAAGCACGCGATTCGCGAACGAGAGCGTGATAAGCGCGAGGGTGCTGTCAGCGGAGCTTCCGGCGAGATAACGCACCTGCCCCACGAACGGGAACGTCCCGCCCTCTGCGATCATCCCGAGCTGTCGGTAGAACGCGCTCGGATCCGGCGAGCTGTTGGAGTCGCTCGGAAATGCTCGCTTGCTGCCCTCCCTGCCACCGGCGCGCCCGCCATTGTGTGTCCGCGGAGAGCATCCCAACACGAACAAACCGGAAAGAATCGATACCCACAGTCGCCGCGAACCACAGAGTGATACCGACATATGTCCCGTTGCTCCCATCGAGTGATTGTTCCGGCCGCATCCGCCATCGAGTACGTAGCGGCTGCTTGCTCCATTCCGGTGGTGCGATTAGCTTCGGCGCGTGAGCCGCGAAAATCTTACCGGCACGACCATCGCCGGATATGCACTGCAGGATATGGTCGGAGAAGGGGGAACGGCAGTAGTGTACCGCGCCGAACACCCCACCCACGGCATAGCTGCAGTCAAGGTGCTGAAGGAAAAGCTGCGAACTGACCGAACCGCGGTTGCGCGATTTCTTCGCGAAGCAACGTATGGCACGCGTGTCTCACATCCCAATGTGGTTCGCACGATCGAAATCGGCGAAGCCGGGCCAGGCGTTCACTTCCTCGCCATCGAATGGGCCCTCGGCGAGCTCCTCGAAAAGTACGCCAGGCAGCATGTTCCACTTCCGCCCGAGGAAGTTGGCGAAATCATTGGCCAGATCGGCGACGCAGTGTATGCAGTTCACGCTGCCGGCATCATCCATCGGGATTTGAAGCCTGACAATATCATGTACGATCCGGTCTCCAAACGGGCAAAGCTGCTTGATTTTGGAATCGCCGCGCAATCTGATCAGGCTCCGGAAGAACGGTTGACACGCGCCGGTTTTTTCGTTGGAACTCTCATGTACGTGGCGCCAGAGGCTCTCTCGGGCCAGTTGGTTACATCGGCCGCCGATCAATACAGTCTGGCAACCATCGCGTACTACCTGCTCTCCGGCTGTCTCCCATACGCTGGCAAGTCCCAGCGTGAGATGTTCGCTCAACTGCTTTCACAACCTCCCATACCGCTCAACAGCGCGCGAAAGGGGTGTACGGTGCCGGCGCCCGTCGAAACCGTAATCATGAAGGCGCTGTCACGTAATCCATCCGATCGCTATCCTGATGTCGTTGCATTTGCCACGGCTCTTCGCGCATGCATCAACGCGCCGACACCGGACGCTGGTCGCACATCTCTGTTTTCACGTGTGAAGTCGATCATCAAGCGCACGGACAAGGGCTGATTACGAGCTGGAAGAATCACCGATGCCGGGGATGTGGAACACCGATTTGGTGGCCTTGCCCCAGGCGCTGAATACACCGGAGTTCTTCACTTGTCCCGCGACGGGTAGCCAGACCGTAAAGGTCGAGCCCTTGCCGGGTTCGCTGATTACCGTGATCTCGCCACCGAGCAATTGTGCGAGTCGACGAGAGATCGGAAGTCCGAGCCCGGTGCCTCGCTGAGCCGAGTCTGTCCGCGGACCAGCGTTCACCTGCTCGAACTCGTCAAAAATTCGCCCTTGATCACTCCGAGCGATTCCGACTCCTGTGTCCGCCACATCGAGGGCGATCCAGGTTCCATGAGGAAGGTCGATTGCGGAGCCTGTGTCAATGGCAGTATCGGGATTCGAATCGATGAGACGAGCTCGAACCACAATGTCTCCTGAAGGTGTGAATTTCAACGCATTTCCAAGCAAATTCAGCATGATTTGCCGAAGGTGCATCGGATCGGTGCGAATGCGCGGAAGCGATGCGCTTACTGAAATCGACAGAGTGAGCTCCCGTTCGCCGATCAGTGCCTCGATCTCGCTCGTCAGGTCCAGTACGAATGACTGAAGCTCGAGCGGCTCCCATTGTACGTCGAGACGGCCCGCGGCCATTTTGGCCAGATCGAGAATCTGATCCACCAACTGACGCAGGTGATTGGCCGAGGATGCAATCCGTTCGACCGGGCCTGCCTGGCGAGTGTTGAGATCACCATACACCCCGTCGCGAAGCAGCTCGACAAATCCGACGATTGCATTCAGCGGAGTTCGCAACTCGTGCGAAACGTTCGCGAGGAACTCGCTCTTCACCCGGTTGGCCCGCAGCAACTCGCTCGAGAGCCGCTCGAGCTCCGCACTACGCTCGGCGAGACGTGAACCTTGCCGGCGCTCGTGAAGCAGACCAATGAGCAACGTTCCCAGCGTTGCGAGACCAACGCCCCACAGAAGAAACCGGATGCTTTGATTAGTCGCTTGCTGAACTGCAATCAAGCGCCATGAATCGCCACCGGGAATACGAATGCTCGCAGACGCAGAATCGACCGGCAGTCGATGAGGTACTAGAGTCGTAGCACCACGTGTAGCACCACGTATGGTGTCCGACAGCGTGACGATGAAGACTTGACCGTGGAGTTGAGGCTCCTGATGCTCGACGAACTGCAAGATGCTCTCACTCGTGAGCGTACCCCCTGCATATCCGATGAATCGGTTATTGATAAACAGGGGCTGCACGAGAAGAAGTCCACGTTCGCCGCTACCGAGGTCGCCGATGGAGGAGATCTGCGTTCGCTTGGACGTTCGTGCGCGTTGAATCGCTTCGCCGAATGGCTGCTTACGAATCGTGTCAACGTTCATTCCCGCTGGCAGGGCAACTCCCTCACTTCCCAAAAGCTCCTGAAAGCGAATGTTTCCGAGTGAATCACTAAGCCATACACGTCGGAATGCGGGAGCATATTGGATGAGCGATTGCAGCAATGATCGAAATTGTTCCTCATTTACATCACGGCTCGAATCGAGGTACAATCCGCGAACGGACTGCAATGACTGCGCGTGAACGGTGAGGAAACTCTCGACACGAGCTGCAGCTTCTACGGCCTGAATCTGGACCTGTGATCTGTTCGCATCAGCCAAGGCTCGATCGATCGCGAAGATTCCGCCGAGGGCGAAGAGGAGTGATACAGCCAACGCGATGGAGGAAGGGCGCAGTTTGGAGATCTGTATCTGCATGAGGCTCCAGAAATGCAGCGTAGCTTTTAATCTCGTACCGCACATGTCCTTCCCAAACCACTACAGTTCGCATGAACGATCAGACGGAACATGCTCGACTCGTCAATTTGCTCGCAACTCGGTCCGCCCGCCGTGGTCAATTCACGCTTGCATCGGGCAAGCAGTCAACACTGTATATCGATGCCCGTGTGACGACAATGAGCCCTGAAGGGCTCATCTTGATAGGGAATCTTGGCGTTCAGGCAATTCGCGCTACGTGGAAGGCTGATTCGATTGGCGGATTGACCTTGGGGGCAGATCCGATCTCGTACGCGATCAGCTATACAAGTGGCCTACAGGCTGGCAAGCCCCTACGAGCTTTCACTGTGCGAAAGGAATCCAAGAAGCACGGTACGGGAAAGCTGATCGAGGGCCCATTTCAATCCGGAGACTGTGTCGTGGTAGTAGAGGATGTCATCACCAGTGGCAGCTCTGCTCTCCAGGCTGTCGCAGCGATACGGGATGCCGGTGGGATCGTGCAGGGCGTTCTGGCACTCGTTGACCGGAATGAGGGAGGACGACAGGCTATCGAGGATACGGGAGTCACCGTTGTCTCATTGGTTACCGCGGAAGAACTGTTACCTCTCATTCCCCCGGCCTAGTGGTCGTTGAAGACCGGATGTCCCGGCGAGCCATCTCAGGCTTTCTGTTAGAGGGCTGAATGTTCGCAACGTGCTCTGAAAGGGGAGGATGAGCTCCTCACGAAAGCGATGGAGCATTCCCTCACCGTCGTAGCGCTGCCGAAACTGGAGCGCTGTAATTGAAAGCAGAGTACGCACATGTCGACCAAAGCTTTGCGGTGAAGAGTATTCGAGGTGATTGGCAACATTCGCTACCGATAACCCAGGATTCTCAAACACCCGCGCTGCGTGCGTCAACCGGGCCATTGCCAGGTAACGTTTTGGCGCAGGTAGTCGAGCACGAAAAAATCGACTCATCAGGGTGCTTGGTACTATCCGCAATTCATCAGCGAGCGTTCGGATCGTACTCGTTCGCAGCCCTGGTTGAAAAATCGTTTCAAAAAAGGTCCAACAGTCATCCGGGGCGCCAACAAGGTCCAGGGACAGCTGTGCCAGGGCAATCTTTTCGATGTCGCGCGTTCGATCTCGCATGAGAACATCACGAAGCTCTCGCCAACCATTTGGCTGACGGACATCGACGAGTGATCGTATTCCGGACTGCCCGAGAGATAGAACAGCTCGAGGTGTTCCCGCTTCGAACTGCGTGAGAAGCGCAACCGCAGGAATCCGGGGAAACTCACGAACGATACGTCCAAACCGGGAAGCATCGTCTTCTGCACCACAGCGTGTTACCGACACGAGCACTGCACTCACACGTTGTGCACGAAGATCGCTGATAATGTCATCAATCGAATCCCGATGCACCGTCCGATAGAAACCGTCACCAGCTGCGTCGACACGTGATCGTTCACCAGGCAGGAGCATTGTTGCAACTGGGGGCAACAACTGGCTTGGAATATTCAGGAGAGGCCGCATGGAAGTGCCTTGTCGGTAAGTGAGGACGGAAAAGCGAGGTAATTCCACTGTATTTCCGTCCGTCAGCGTTGCGTCAACAAGGGTCAATCCCTGCAGTAGTGCTTTATAACTGGTCTCCGTAAGACCAAACGGTGCTATATTAAATCACGTAGTAGTCGATTGGACGGTCGCGATAAGAGTCAAATCTCATCGAGGAAAGTCCGGGCTCCAGAGGGCGGATCGCCAGGTAACACCTGGGCACTATCTATTTGCTCGCAAAGAGATGGTGACGGAGAGTGCCACAGAAAACAAACCGCCGATTTGTAGAAATACAGTTCGGCAAGGGTGAAAAGGTGAGGTAAGAGCTCACCGCGCAATCAGTAATGGTTGCGGCATGGTAAACCCCGGTCGGAGCAAGGCCAAATAAGCGGCGAGGGGTGGCCCACCTCGATCAAGACGCCGTGGGTAGGCTGCTAGAGCGCACGGGTGATCGTGCGCGGAGAGAAATGACCGTCCGAATGAAATATCATTCGACTGAACCCGGCTTATAGATCGTCTACTACGTCGAATGGTCTCCGATAATCTCACGATTGTCGGAGACCATTCATTTTTCACACTATTGCCATTGGTAAAATCCGGCATGAGAATGGCGCGCCTGAAACGTAGATCAACTCATACAGAGCGACTTATCAAGGAACGGTGTTATGGCTGACCTTACGGGTGACCAAAAATCGATTCCAACCTTTTTAATGTTGGCAATATTTGCATCGGGATGCTCCACGCCAATGAATAAGCCTAGATCTCCTCCAGTTACGCCTATTTCGGAGCCATTTCGTGTACCAGCACAATTTCGATGGTTACCAACAACGATTCCGTACGCGAGTCGGTACCGAGTTGATGATAGTTCAACAGTCTCTATCACCAATGACAGTACTGGGAAGGAAGTACTGCTTATTTCCAGTACTATTTACGATCTCGCCTTAAAACAGGACGGGAAACTAGCCGTCGATCTTCATATCGACTCAGCTAGTACGGATACCACCCATTGGCAAACGCAGTCAGCGACGCAGGCAATCGCAACGCTCTCATTGCGGGGGCAGATTATCGATCTACGATCCACAACGCCAACATCCTGCAAGAGTGGGATCGACCCAAAATTTGCTCGTCTATCCGACCTGGTAATAGCGCTTCCCGCAAGTCCAGCTACAATCGGGAGTCAGTGGGCAGATACTAGCAGTACAGTTATCTGTCATGGAAAGATCGCATTGATACAACGTATGATTCGAAACTACAAACTACTCGCTGAATTATCTCAACGGAACAAACGCGTAATTCAACTTCAACGAATTACTATCGCACAAATAACAGGAATTCCTGCGGATTCAACAAACTCAATCACAGCCAGTGGAACTGGATCCGGCACTGCAACCCTGTTTCTCGATCAGGACACAGGCAAGTTGCTCGAGAGTGTTGGAACATCAGACCTCTCACTATTAGTAACCACGAGCCGGGGAATATTCCCTTTTCGGCAACACGCAAAATTAGTGATTCAGATCAATTAACCCAGAACAGCAGCAACTGTGACCCTCTAATCAACCAAACGAAGAGGCATTAGCAAGCACATATACTTTGCTGGGTCGTCCCAGCCAACCGGTTCGACTGTCGCAGCTCGCTCAGGTGCTTTGAACGTGAGCTTCACCTCATCCGTTGGCAAGTTTCGCAAGATCTCGAGCAAGTATGTCGCATTAAACCCAATATCAAGCGAGTCCCCCTCGAAATTGATTGGCAATTCGTCTTGTGCCTCACCCAGATCTGGGGTTTGCACACTGAATTTTAGCATTCCCGAGTTAAAGGACATGCGAATTCGATGCGTTTGATCAGACGCAATGACAGACATTCTTTTGAGCGCTTGAATAAGTGCATTTCGATCTGCCAATGCGAATCGATCATTATCCTTGGGAATAACCTGCTCGTAGTTCGGATAAGGTCCCTCGATCAACCTAGTATACACAGCGGTAAATGGCGAGCGAAAGCCTAAGTGATTCTCTCCGCGTGCTATTTCAAGTTCTTCCTCCGCAGGGAAGAGTCTCCGAATCTGTTCTAACGCCTTAGGAGGAATAATCAGATCACTGGTTGACACTCCTACTGCGTTGATTGGAATCTCCATCTTTGCTAGACGATGACCATTCGTTGCTACCATCCGCATATGATCCGTACGAAGCTCCCACAATACACCATTGAGGATAGGCCGACTTTCTTCCGTCGATGAAGCAAAGGCTGTATGACTGATAAGCTTCTGAAGATCACCAGCACGAATACGCCAACTCTCTCCAAAACGAATAACTGGAAAGCTCGGAAATTCATCTTTCGGCAATCCTAATAGCTTAAACTTTGAACGACTGCATTCCAACGTTATTTTCTGCTCTCCACTAGCACTGATTTTCACCGGTGCGGACGGAAGCTCGCGCACAATTTCTACAAGTTTCTTAGCCGGAATCGTAATGGCTCCCTGAACATCTATATCCGCCATTACCTCAGTACTAACAGCCATATCGAGATCTGTCCCCGAGAGGCGGATCCCGCGTTCAGTCGTCTCCAACAACAGATTCGCCAGAACAGGTAGAGTTGTCTTAGCCGGCACACTGGCTGCAACTGCACTTAGTCCTTCCTGGAGCTTCTCACGAGCAATCGTGAAACGCATTCCAGCTCCCGAGTTTGTGGGTAGTTGTTCTACTGCTCTTAGTTATATGAAATACTAGTAGTAGCAGTAGATCATGTGAAATAGTGTAAAATCGGCTTAAGATGAAGTGCTGCTTGACTATCGAGTTATGTGTATTGATGTGGATAATGTCTTTGTGTTCACATGCTTGGAAACCCCATAATTATCGTGGAAGTAAGATGAGATTTCTGCGTAGTAATTCTAGCCGACGGGAGAACTCTGGTTCCTTTTGTAGCTCCTGAACTTTCTCGAGGCTATGTATAACAGTGGAGTGGTCTCTTCCTCCAAAAGCCTGTCCAATTTCCACCAGTTGAAGTCCCAGAAGCTCACGGATTAAGTGCATTGCTGCTTGGCGTGGTACTGTGAGTTGTTTTGTTCTCGTCTTGGAGCATAAGGCTTCCACTGTGATTCCCCATTCTTGTGATACTGCACTTTGAATGGTTGAAACGGTCAGTCTATGGATTGTCTCTAAGTAATCATCTTCTCCAGGCCTGAGCTTGTCTCTCAGTGCTTGACGGGCTAGTTCAATGGAGATTGGTTGATGTTTGAGTGAGGCATATGCCAACAGCCGAATAATGCTGCCCTCGAGCTCTCTGACGCTAGACCAAACATGATGAGCGATGAATTGAATTACTTCATCGGGGATGGTTAGCTCGAGGTGATCGAGTCGAGCTTTATTTTGTAGAATTGCTATACGGTGCTCAAGATCGGGTGGCTCGATATCAGCGACCATTCCCCATTGAAATCTGCTAACGAGTCGTGCTTCGAGCCCTGGTATTTCGCCGGGTGGCTTATCGCTTGTCAGAACGATCTGACGGCCTGCTTCATATAGCGCATTGAACGTGTGAAAGAACTCTTCCTGAGTTGCTTCTGTACGTTTAAGAAAGTGGACATCATCAACGAGTAGTAGATCGACCTCTCGGTATCGGCGTCTAAAAACAGCTGTTGTCCGGGTTTGAATAGCGGAAACAAGTTCATTCGTGAATTGCTCAGTAGCTATGAAGCAGAGACGAAGATGAGGAGCCTTGCTGAGAATCTCATGAGCAATTGCTTGCATGAGATGCGTTTTTCCTAAACCAGTTTGTCCGTACAGGAATAGTGGGTTGTAAACCTTTCCCGGGGCTGCCGCTGCTGCCTGAGCCGCAGCAGCGGCGAGTTCGTTGGACTTCCCGATGACAAAGTTCTGAAAGGTGTATCGGAGGCTTAGCTGAAAACGAGATGTTGGCCCGGCGGCTTGAGATCCATCTTTAGTATCCGGTAAAGGGGCCACGAACAGGTCCATCTGCGGCCGTCCGCGTCGCTCCTCGTCGACGCGAAAGACTATTTTTATCGGGTGTCCGAGTACTACTGGCGCGTAACTGGCTAGTAACTGTGCGTGTTTTGACTCGTTCCACTCCGCTGTGAAACGATCTGGGGCTCCAACGGTTATTGTGTCACCGCTCAGCTCCAGAGCAGTCGTTGGTTCTAGCCATGTCTTGAATGTTTGAGCTGGAAGATCTCTACGTGCCCGATCCAATAGTCGGGTCCAGATTTCTGCAGCGGTTAGAGCCATATTTGCGATGTGGAAAAGTCAAGGGGACGCGAAGGTAGACTGCGCCAGCCACGATGTCAACGACGAACATGTCCCTGACCTCGAATGAAAAGACACCGCATCTTCGTGAGTTGACGTATCTCAATGGCGGTGCTACCTTTAGCGTTCTGTTTCCGATCGACTTTCTCTCTTCTGTACTGCACGTTTGGAGTAGTCATGGGCAAGCCCACGTACCGACCCCGAAATAAGCGTCGCATCAGAACCCATGGCTTCCGTGAGCGGATGTCAACTCGATGGGGTCGTGATGTCCTGAATCGACGTCGGAGAAAGGGGCGTAAGCTGCTCACCGTGCGCCTTCCCTCGAAGTACGCGGGCGCCTGACGGTAATCGGAAAGAACGACTTCCCGCGGAATCATCGTCTTACGCGGGGTGGTCAATTGCGTGGTGTACTACGTGAAGGGAAGCGACTACGAACTCAGCATCTCGAGTTCCGCGTGGTCGCTTCCCTTCTGCTTCATCCGCGCATAGGCTTTATTGTTCCCAAGCATGGACGCTCCATCGTGGAGCGGAATCAACTAAAGCGACGACTCCGGGAAATCGTCCGCCTGAAAGTGTTGAAGCGGATTCCTCCTGTCGATATGATCGTTCGCGCGCAACCAGCCGCATATAACGCCTCGTTCCTATCGTTGGAGCAGGAACTCATTGAGGGACGAGATCGTCTGCAACATCTCTTCTCGACACAGTAAATGCGCTGGGTTCTGATTTTCCTGGTACGAGGCTACCAAGTTGTATTGTCTCCCCTTCTCCCTGCTTCCTGTCGATTTCTCCCGAGCTGCTCTGCGTATGCGGTTGAAGCTTTTGAGCGATATGGAGCCGCGAAAGGGTTGATCCTTACCATGCGCCGGCTCAGTCGCTGCCATCCGTTTTGTGCTGGCGGTTACGATCCCGTGCCGTAATCCCTTCGTCATTCATGGAAAAGCGACTCCTTCTTGCACTCGTTCTGGCTGCGATTGTCATCGTTGTTTCCCAGAAACTGTTTCCGACACCAGCTGCTCCCAGGAGAGTAACGGCGGACAGTACCGCAGTTGTGTCCATAGCTGATTCGGTGCAGAAATCTTCGCAAAGCGATAGTGCGAAAATTCCTGAGCCAGCTCCCATCGCGCAGTCCGACACGTCGGTAGCCCATGAACGCGGCGCAGCGCCGATTGGGGATACACTCGTCATCAGCACGTCAAAGGCAATATATCGCTTCGCTTCACTTGGAGCGGTGCCGCTTGATGTTGTGCTGAAGGACTATCGTGTGCTACCAAAGTCGGGTAAGAACATTGTTCTTGGCCGCCCAGGTATTCGGTTGTTGAGCTATGAACTCGCGACTAAAACGGACACGATTCACCTCGATCGACTGAAATTCAATGTCGACTCGAGCATGAAAAGCAATGAAGCAGGCGTGACATTTACAGCGGCAGTGAACAATAAGCACATCACGATCAGCTACGCTTTTGCACCAGATGGATATCTCGCAAACGTGCACGGATCGGTTATTGGAGCTGACCCATCCACCGATTTGTTGATCAGACTGCACCAGGGTCTTCCAATTGTTGAAGCTGATTCGAGCGATGACCTGCGAAGTCTGGCCTATGTGGTAAAGCCAGTTCAAGATGGTGTAAGTAGTGTTTCATTTTCAAAGCTGGATTCTCTTGCACCGAAGATCGAGCCAGAGCCACTTGCATGGGTTGCGAGCAAGAATAAGTACTTCCTGCTTGCCATTATTTCCAAGGCACCGGGACAAGCATTTTCCGCCGCGGTGTTTACTCGGGGACTGCATCAGCCGAAAGCAGTTGCGGCAGCTGATGGACTGCTTATCCAACCTCTGACAAAATCAGGTGAGTTTGCGTTCCAGCTCTATACCGGGCCGCAGGAATGGCGACGTCTCCATCAGATGGGGCAGGATCTCGACCACGTGAACCTGTATGGCGGGATCCTGCGCGCCGTCGTAGAACCGTTCGCCAACGTCGTAATGCAGATACTGCTTTGGATTCATGATGGGTTGCGCACCAACTATGGCTGGGTGCTGATCATTTTCGGCGTAACCGTACGCATTCTACTCTGGCCGCTGAATCAGGGAGCGATGCGGAACAGTCTCAAGCTTCAGCGCATCCAGCCGCAGCTGCAGGAGATACAGAAGCGCTACAAATCACAACCGGAAAAGCTCCAAACCGAAATGGGAAAGCTGTATCGAGATCACGGGATGAGTCCCTTCACCCCTCTCGCCGGCTGTTTGCCGATGCTCATCCCAATGCCGGTGCTGTACGCCCTGTATTTCGTATTTCAGAACAGTATCGAATTTCGAGGAGTTTCCTTTCTCTGGCTGCCTGATCTGTCCCAACGCGATCCGTTTTTCATCCTGCCAGCTGCTATGGGAATCTCGATGTTCGTACTGTCCTGGATTAGTTTGCGCGCATCGCCGCCGAATCCACAGGCGAAGATGATGGCGTATGTGTTTCCGGTAATGATGGTAGTGTTTTTCTGGCGCTTGGCTGCCGGCCTTAACCTCTATTACGCAGTGCAAAATATCGCAACGCTTCCACAGCAGTGGCTTATCGCGCGTGAACGTGCCAAGCTGACAGTGACACCGGCGAGTGGATAGCGACCAGCTGTCGAGATCCTCAACAGCAACGAATGCCGTGGACTCGTTGCACGTCACCTACATCGGCCATGCGACATTGCTCCTGCGTTTCGGAGATGCCGTTATTCTCACCGATCCAAATTTCGACCCAAAGCTCGGCGCTCTCCTCCCGCGTGTCACAGCTCCCGGGATAGAGATAGCCGAGCTTCCGCGTATTGATGCCATCGTTCTTACGCATGCGCATGCGGACCATCTGTCCTTTCGCTCACTGCACGCATTGCCGGATGGCATTCCGATCTACGCACCGACAGCAGTCGCACACTGGCTGCAGCACTCGGGCTTTCCCTTCGCACGCGCAATGGTTCCGGGAACGCCCGTTCAGGTCGGCTCCGTCTTGGTTACATCAAGAAGGGCATCGCACTCGGGCGCTCGGTACGTCATGGATCGCTGGCGCGGCGAAGCGATCATGTACCTGCTCGATGACGGAAAAGTCTCAGTGCTGTTCACCGGCGACACGGCGATTTGTCCGAATGTCTTTGCGCTTGCCAAACAACTTGCACCCCGAAGGCTCGATGTAGCTCTGCTGCCGATAGGCTATGCGCCCAAGTGGAAGGAGTATTTTTTTCGTCGAGGCCATCTTACCGCTGCAGATGCGCTATCGCTGTTCGTTCAGCTGGATGCTCGAATACTCATACCCTTTCACTGGGGCACCTTTCGACACATTACCTCAGGACCATACGATGCCATTCGAGTACTTCGCCGATTATTGGAAACGCATGATCGGGGTCCGGATGTAAGAGTTCTCGAACCGGGCGACACGCTCACCGTGTCCCCAGCTGGCGAATGAGTTCCGTGCTTCCGGGTTCGTCCGACACCATCGTTGCGCAGGCAACGGCGGGTGCCAGGAGCGCCATTGCAGTGATTCGCGTCTCAGGCCCCGACGCGCATCGAATCGCCGCGACGGTTCTTACGCCGTGGCGCCCGACTCCGCCACGACGCGCGTTTCTCGCAACCCTGCTCCACTCGACGAGCGATCAGCCCATCGATCGTGGTGTCGTAACCGTATATCACGGCCCCGCCTCCTATACGGGTGAGGACATGGTTGAGCTTTCCCTGCACGGTGGCGAAGTCGGGCCTGCTCTCGCCATCTCGACGCTGCTCGCGGCGGGGGCGCGTCACGCGCTACCCGGAGAATTCACCCGCCGGGCGATGCTCAATGGGAAGCTCGATCTCGTGCAGGCCGAGGCGATTGCTGATCTCATTGATGCACGATCTCGCGCGATGCACGATGTCGCACTCGATCAACTCGCAGGGCATCTTTCCGCGAGGCTGAACGCTCTGCGCGAGCAAATCATTGAGCTCGAGGCACTGATCGCTTACGATGTTGACTTTCCCGAAGAGGATAACGGACCCGTCGCCCCGGCGCGCATCGCTGAGACCGCGCGCGGGCTCCTCGCAACACTCGACACGCTCCTCGCAACTTCCGCCACAGGCGAGATGATTCGCGGGGGCGCCGTCGTCGTCATCGCCGGCGCTCCGAACGCCGGAAAGTCGTCGCTCTTCAACGCGCTCATCGGCGCTCGGCGCGCGATTGTTACCGAAGTGCCCGGGACAACGCGTGACGCGCTCGAGGCCACGATCGACGTCGGGCAGTGGCCGGTGCGGCTCGTCGACACGGCGGGTCTCCGCGCAAGCAGTGACATCGTGGAACGACTCGGAATCGAAGTGGCGGAAGAGCACGTCGCGCACGCCATGATCGTACTGGCGTGCGGGGAAACTGCTGCATCCCTCGCCGATGCGGTCGAACGAATTCGCGCGCTTTCGACCGGAACGGTGATAGCGGTTGCCACCAAGAGCGACGCGCACGTACCAGCGCCGGTACCGCCGTCGCACGATCCATCGCCGGCGCCCGCGGGCGTCACGCCCATTTCCGTGAGCGCGTTATCCGGTGATGGACTCGCGAAACTCCTGCAACGAATCTCCAGCATTCTGGACGCCGAGCACGAACCTCTCTCCGTTGGCAACCCAATGTTGACGCGGGAACGTCACCGGATTGCGCTCGAGCGTGCAAGAGTCGAGGTCGCGGCGTTTCTCGACGCCTGGACCGGCGACGCGGGACTGCCTGCTGTCGTGTCGGCAGTGCATCTGCACGCCGCGCGCGGGCATCTCGAGGAGCTGGTGGGCGTGCTCGACGTCGAGCAGGTGCTCGATCGTGTGTTCAGCAGCTTTTGTGTTGGTAAGTAGACGAGCTGCGGTCAGGCCGAGGCGGCGGTGACGCTGGCGATAGTCGAGATCTCGTCAGCGCTCGCGCGGACGGTCCACACCATGCCCCGTTGCATGATGGCGCGCTCGACCATGCGGCTGCCGAGATAGTAACCGGACCGCTCGGGAAGCACGTGTTGATCCACCGTGCGCGATTCGTCGCTCAGCCCGCCGGAGAGATATCGCAGGCGTAGCCCCAGCCCTGCATTGTCGAGCTCTGGTGCCACGGCGCGGGCGAGCACGCCCTCGAGCTCGCGGATTCGCGCGTATTGGCGACGTGTGTAGCCGTAGTACTCCCACTCCGCGTGACCTGGGCTAACGACGCGTGCGACCTCCACTGCCACACCCTCGTTGATCACGAGCTCACGTAGCGGCGCACGCCGTCCGGTATCCCAGTAGGAGTAGTAACCATCCGCTTCGTCTACCAGCTCGCGGAGCGCGCTGCGGCTCGTGGGCGAGGTGTAACGAACCGCGTGCGCAATTTCGTGTGCGAGCCAGAGCGGAATGAGAGCTGGGTCGAGACCGAGCCCCTGCGTCTCCTTGTTCACGACGCCCGTGAAATGCTCGAGGCACACGAAGGCAATTCCCCGCCCTTCGGTGACGAGCTCGCCCGCGTTCGCCGCACCGACGCCAACCATGAGCACGACATCGATGTCGGAGTCGGGCTCGAGCAGTGTCGAGCAACGAAGCTCCGTCTCCCGGGCGAGCGACACGACGTCGGTGCGCTCGAGCATGCCGCGGAGGTCATGTCGATCGGCCCGCATGACCGAGAGCGCTACGTCGTCAAAATGTGATGTGTCGGGGTCGAGAACGTAGTTGCGCCAGTACGGCTCGAGAATGCGGAGGTGGGACGAGTAGTAGCGCCGGTAGGCGGCGGAGGGGTCTGAGCTGTCGAGCAGTGCAAAGAAATCGGGAATCAGATTTATGAGCATTCAGACCGGGTGCGCGTGAGGATGGCGCAAAATCCGTCCGGCGGACGGGGCAAGATAGTGTCGCTCTGAGAACGCAACAAGGGTCGCGCGACTCATTGGCACGCATTTTCCCTTTGCAATACGACGGAAAGTGCCGGAGCACACAATGACGACCCTGAAACACATTGAACTGACTTGCCCGATCTGCCAACACTGCTTCGATTCACAGGCGGTGATTTCGACGAACTCCTTTGGCGGAAAGCGCACTGACTTCCATGAGCGCGCGGCGGGAGCGCAACCACTGCCGTATCTGATTCATCTTTGCTTGCGCTGCGGATACGCGGGAGGCGAGCGTGATTTTGGAGATGATGCGGAGGTCAGCCCGATGCTCAAGGAGCACGTGTGGGATGAGCTGGCGCCGCGGCTGAACGAAGGCGCGCTCACGGGCTCTGAGAAGTACGAGTTCGCCGCCAAGGTCGCGCTCTGGCAAGGTGCCGAGCCGCGATGCGTTGCGGACCTGCTTCTGCGCGCCGCGTGGTGCTGCGTCGACGAGGGCGACACGGAAGCCGAGCGCTTTTTCCGTCGCCAGTCCGCGTGGATGTTCGAGCGCGCGCTCGGGCTTTACGACGGCGTCGAGCGGGAAGAGCGGGCGGTGCTCACCTATCTGGTGGGCGAGCTCTGGCGACGGGTGGGCGAAAGCGTGGTCGCGGCACAGTGGTTCGATCGCGTCTCCGAAGAAATTGTTGATCCGGACACTCAGGAGTGGCTCATCGCGGCTGCCACCCAGCAGCGCGACTATCCACGGGAGTGGTTCGGATAGTCCGGGTTCAGACGCCAGGGCGAGTGCCGAAGATGCGATCGCCCGCGTCGCCAAGTCCGGGCAGGATGTATCCCTGGGCGTTGAGCTCACGATCGAGGGCGGCCGCGTAGATCCGAACATCGGGATGAGCGGCCGCCATGCGTTGTACGCCCGCAGGCGACGCCACGAGACAGAGAAATCGGATTCGCGTCGCTCCCGCGCGCTTCAGCGAATCGACTGCCGCGACTGCGCTTCCTCCCGTCGCCACCATCGGGTCCAGCACGAAGAACTGGCGCCCCGCCGCGTCGCCCGGAACGCGAAAATAGTAGTCGACGGGCTGCAGCGTCTGATGATCGCGATAGAGACCGATGTGTCCGACGCGCGCGGATGGGACGAGACGGAGCACACCGTCGACCATGCCGAGGCCGGCGCGCAGGATGGGGACGAGCGTGAGCTTCTTTCCGCTGACGCGCTGCGCGGTCATTCGCTCGAGGGGCGTGTCGACCACCACCGGCTCGAGCGGGAGGTCGCTGGTGGCCTCGTACGCCATCAGCATGGCGATCTCCTCGACGAGCTCCTTGAAAATCTTGGTGGGTGTGGCGCGATCGCGCAAAATCGACAACTTGTGCTGGACCAGCGGGTGCTGCGTAACCGAGAGAGTGGGGTGCTCGGGGGTGGTCAGCATGCGGCGGAAGGTACTAACTTCGCATTGATGAAAGAATACCAGGCGGTCGTGTTGAAGCTGTCGCGGCGTGCGCACGACGATGAGGACTCACTCACGGATCTCCTGAACGAGCGGAGTCGTGGCGGGTGGGAGCCTGCGTTGCTCGCACAGGATGGCCAGCGCATGACGGTCGTCTTTCAGCGAGTCGCGTCATCAGCCTCTCGCCGAGAGAAGTGACCGAGCGCTCGGCGACCGCTCCGCGTCCGCGCGTCGACGCGGCGGAGCGCATTCTGCGCGCGGCGATTCGCCGCATCGTGGCGTCGGGCGCGGCTGCGTTGACGATGCACGAGGTGTCGGAAGAAGCGGGAGTGAGCAAGGGGCTCATTCACTATCACTTCCATGACAAGGAGACACTCCTCGCGCGCATGGTGGAGTGGATGACCCGTCATCTGGTCGCGCGTGAGCACGCGGCGCTCGCGAGCTCCATTCCGCGTCATGCGATCGACGATATGTGGAAGTGGCTGGAGGCGGAGCTCGAACGCGGACAGATCCGTGTGTTGCTGGAGCTGGCGGAGTGGCGCGG
>Ga0075522_10000604_pt1 | contig 26287 bp, 20 predicted proteins | sample NGEPerA_FD_74796 | JGI IMG/M metagenome (GOLD analysis project Ga0075522, IMG submission 74796) | Arctic peat soil microbial communities from the Barrow Environmental Observatory site, Barrow, Alaska, USA - NGEE PermafrostL2-A | ecosystem: Environmental > Terrestrial > Soil > Wetlands > Peat ...
GTGCCGGTGGCTCGGCCGGCACGGGCGGCGCCACCGGCGCGGGGGGGCGAGGCGGCGCAGCCGGCGACGGGGCAGCCGGAAGCACCGCGGGCATGAAATTCGAGGACGCGGGTTGGCAGATCGCTCGGCGCATCGACCGCGCATCCCAGATCGTGGAGATCTCATGACCTTCGCGCTCCCGGTCATCGGCGGGGATGACGTCGATGACTGGCATTGGCAGCTGCGCAACCGAATCACCGGCAAGGACCAGATCGCGGCGCGCTTGCCCCTCACGCCCGACGAGGCGGCCGGTTTGGATGCGGCGCCGGGTCGGTTCCGGGTCGCCATCACGCCGTACTACTTTTCGCTCATCGATCGCGATAATCCCGCCTGCCCGGTGCGGATGCAGGTCATCCCCAGCGCGCGCGAGCTTCACGACGAGCCCGGCGACCTGGTCGATCCATTGGGCGAGGACAGCCACTCACCGGCCACCGGCATTTTTCACCGCTACCCCGATCGCTGCCTGCTGCTGGCCCTCGATCGCTGCGCCATCTATTGCCGGCACTGCAACCGGCGCCGTCTGGTCGGCAAGGAAGAGTCGCCCATCTCGCGCGACGATCTGCAGGAGGCGCTGGACTACATCCGGCGCACGCCGGCCATCCGCGACGTGTTGGTCTCGGGCGGCGACCCGCTCACGCTTTCGAACGGTCGCCTGGAGGAGATCCTGGCGGCGCTGCGCGCCATTCCGCACGTCGAGATCATCCGGATCGGGACGCGCGTGCCGGTCGTGCTCCCGATGCGCATCGATGCCGCGCTGTGCGCGATGCTCAAAAAATACCACCCGCTCTACATCAACACCCACTTCAACCACCCCAAGGAGCTGACGCCCATCGCGCGCGCCGCTTGCGAGCAGCTGGCCGACGCCGGCATCCCGCTCGGCAACCAGACGGTGCTCCTGCGCGGCGTGAATTCGTCGGTGCGTGTGCTGCGCAAGCTCTTCACCGAGCTGCTGCGCTGTCGGGTCCGCCCCTACTACCTGTTTCAAGGCGACGTCGCGGCGGGGACCTCGCACCTGCGCACCTCGGTCGAGACCGGCATCGCGCTCATGCGGGAGCTGCGGGGCCACATCTCGGGTCTGGCCATCCCGCACCTGGTGATCGACACGCCGGGCGGTATGGGAAAAGTCTCGATCGGCCCCGACTATGTCGTCGCGCGCGGCCCCGACAAATGGACGCTGCGGAACTATGAAGGGAAGTTGGTCGACTACCCGCAACCCGCCGACAAGGACGCCACCTGCGCCTACGACGAGGTGTATTTTGTATCGGGGACCCTGGGAGGGTCCCCGCACCCCCCCGCGACGGACTCCGCCGGGCAGGGCCCGGCTTCGTCCACGCGGTCGGACGACCTGGCCCGGGGCGCGACAGACTCAGATGAACACGCTCCGTGACGTAGCCAAGAAGGCGCGGGTGTCGCCGATGACGGTGTCGCGGGTCGTCAACGGCGCGCCCAGTGTGCGGCCCGAGACCCGTCGCCGGGTCGAGAAGGCCATCAGCGATCTCAACTTCATTCCCAACGGCGTGGCCCGCGGGCTCAAGTCGAACAAGACCGGCTCGCTCGGCCTGATCGTACCCGACATCGTGAACCCGTTCTTCGCGGTGGTCGTGCGGGGCGCCGAGACGGTGGCGCGGCGGGCCGGCTATCGCCTACTGCTGTGTATCAGCGAGAACGATCTGGCGCTCGAGCGGCAGTACGTCGAGGACATGATCTCCCACTGCGTCGAGGGGCTGCTCATCGCGCCGGTCGGCGATCGTTCGCTGTCGAACGTCGAGCTGCTGGTGCGCCGCAAGTTTCCTTTCGTGCTCATGGACCGGTCGGTGCGCGGCCTCGACTGCGATCTCGTGCAGGGGGACAACGTGGCGGGCGCGCGCCGGTTGGTCAGGCACCTGGTCTCGATCGGCCACCGGCGGATCGCGGCTATCATAGAGCCGGACAACGTCTCGACGGCCCGAGAGCGGCTGCAAGGCTATCGGGAGGCGCTGGCAGCGGCCGGCATCACGCTCGATCCCGAGCTGGTGGCCGAGACCTCGGCCGATCGGACCGGCGGCTACTCGGCGACCCATCAGATCCTCAGTCTCGATCCGCTGCCGACCGCCATCGTGGCGGTGAACAACATGACCGCGCTGGGCGCCATGCAGGCCATCCGCGAGCGCGGCCTCAAGGTGCCGGCCGACATCGCGCTGGTCTGCTTCGATGACGTCGAGCACCTGGCCGTCCTGTCGCCGTTCCTGACCGTCATGAACCAGCCGGCCGAGAGCTTCGGCACGGTGGCCGCGCAGCTTCTGCTCGACCGGATCGCGGGGAAGAGCCAGGACCGACCGCGGCAGGTCGTCCTGCAGCCGCACCTGCTGGTCCGCGAGTCGTGCGGCGCCAAGGCCGCGCCGCCGGTTCCGCCGCGGGGCCGCTGAGCGGGCGCCGGCCGCGGGTGGGCGCCCGCTCAGCTCTCTAGACCAGCCGAGGGACAGAACGGCGCCAGGGTGCAGCCGGCGCAGTTGGGTTTGCGCGCGAAGCAGACCCGGCGGCCGTGCCAGATGATCTGGTGGCCGATGCGGATCCAGACCTCGCGCGGGAAGACCTTCATGAGGTCCTGCTCGATCCCCTTGGGTTCGGCCGAGCGGGTGAGCCCGAGCCGCATCGCCAGCCGCTGGATGTGCGTGTCGACCACCACCCCCTCGGCGATCCCGAAGGCGGTGCCGAGGACCACGTTGGCGGTCTTGCGCGCTACCCCCGGCAGCGTCGTCAGCTCGGCGATGGTCTTGGGGATCTCGCCGCCGAACCGCTCCAGCAGGATCGACGCCGTCCCCTGGAGGCTCTTGGCCTTCTGCTTGTAGAAGCCGGTCGAGCGGATGATCCCTTCCAGTGTCGGCAGCGGAGCGCGGGCCATGGTGGGTGCCGTCGGGTAGCGGCGGAACAGCTCGGGCGTCACTTTGTTCACCCGCTCGTCGGTGCACTGAGCTGAGAGGATCGTCGCGCAGATGAGCTGGAAGGGGGAGTCCCGGTCGAGCTCGCAGTCGACGTCGGGGTAGAGCTCCTCCAGCTCATGCACGATCGACCGGACGCGCGCCGGGTCGGGGGGCCACTTTCCGCGCGGCGGGCGCCGGTTGGCCTTGGTGATGACCTTGGCTTTTAGGCGCGCCATGCGCGGCCGTTATAACATCGGGGTCCGACCATGGACGAGACACCCGAAGAGATGGAGCAGATCCGGCGCGAGGCCGGCGAGATCGACGTCAACCGCTACCGCAAGCGCTTCCGCCTGCTGGGGGCGATCGGCCTCGGGGCCGCGATGGCCGGCCTGGTCTGGCTGATCATGGCCATGCTCGACGGGCAGCGAAACCCCTGCGCGCGGGTTCGCGACCACTTCTGCAAGAAGGATCCGGCCGGAATCCAGTGCACCAGCTACCGGGAGATCTTCGACGAGTCGCTCCACGACGAGAGCGCCGCGATGCGCGCCAACATCAAAGGCCAGTGCCAAACCAAGATCGAACGCCTCAAGGAAGAGGACGGCGTCGAGGTCAAGTAGCAGCGCCGCGGCGCTCGCGAGGGCGCAAGCCTAGCTAGCACCCACCCACCGGTCGAATCTCGTGACCATCTCTGGGATCTTCCGATCGTCTGGAGAATCAGGCGAGCGCCGAGGCCGATCGGATCAACCAGATCCAACCCTGGATCCGAGGAAACTACCCGGGGCCGGTCGACCGAAGCCTTCGGCAAAAGATGTGGAGGCGCCGGGAGTCGAACATGGATCCGCTGAAATGGCTGGACGGGCCGCCCCAGCGGAACGATGAGTGGTGGCTTAGGACTCCCAAACGGAGCCGGCATGAGACACCAAGGAACCGAGCGGGGCAGTGAGGTGAGCTGCAGCTCATTCCGGGCACGGTCATCGCCGTGACCCCGTGTCGCAGTGGGCCCCGCTACGGCAGGGCTTCTCGTCGGTGTTCAGGCTCTTCGGGTTCAGGTTCTGGTACTCGCAGGGGGTGGTTCGAGTCTTCTCGACCACCCCGACTTCAGGTAGTTTGCGATTGTGGAGCTGGCAGGGGGCGCAGGCTTTGGCTGAGAAAAGGAAGGGATCCGATACCAGGAAGCGGCGGCGACCGGCGGCGAGGGTGACCGATCTAGCGGTCCCGGCAAGAGTGGGGCGCGGCCCGGTCCGCGTGAGGATGGGCTCTCATGTGCTGCTGGTCGAGAGCACCGGCTCGGGTGGGTCGCTGCGACTCGTTGGTCCGGATGGTGCGCAGCCGCTGGAGATCACCGTCGGCCCGGAAGGACCGGTTCTACGCCTCCGCGCCGGGCTCACCGTCACGGTCGACGGCCAGCTCGCCCTGGGCGCGGACGCGATCTCTCTGCAGGCTCGAACCGCCTTCGACATCTCCAGCGCGGGATCAATCAGCGTCCGCGCGGCAGGCGACCTGGTATCCGAGGCTCGGGCGCAGGTCATCCAAGCCAGCGCGGGCGACGTGCGCATTGCCGCGAATGATGATGTCGTCATGGCCGGCGAGCGAATCAAGCTCAACTGCTGACGGGTCTATGAATTTCGCGAATCACACCCCGCTTTCGGCCGAGCTGCTGCGGACCACGATCGACAAGGATCGGATCCTTGCATCCGTGCTGGCGCGGGCGACATTCACATTCGCGCGGGGCCGTTCGGAGCTGGCCGACGAACAGGTCTGGAAGATCTGCAAGGAGCCCACGCCCACGGAGCATGGGATGATAGAGATGGATCAGGTCCTTCGTAAAGGCGGTGTCGACCTGTTCCTGTTCGGCACCGTGATAGCGCCTGGCCGCACGCGCACCAGCGCGGTGCGAGTCGGGCTCGACGTCGGCAGCTTCCGGCGCCAGGCCATCGTGGTCGGTGATCGTGTGTGGCGGAAGGAGGGCAGAAAGTTGGTTCCGACGCCGCCCATGCCGTTCACGTCGATGCCGCTGGTGCTCGAGCGCGCGTTCGGTGGCAAGACCAGCTGGGATGGACTCGAGCTCCAGCACCCCGACAACGCGAAGGGCCTCGGGTATTACAACACCGAGGACGAGGCCGCTGGTGGGCCGCTTCCGAACATAGAAGAAGCCGACACGCCCATCCAGAGCTGGTCGGACCGACCGAGCCCCGCCGGGTTCGGGTTCTGCCCGATGCAGAGCTATTTGCGGCTCAGCGAGGGACTGAAGCTCGACGAGGAGGGCAATCCCATCGAGCTGACAGCACGCCTGTTCAACGCGGCGTTCCCGAAGATGGTCGCGCCAGCCGTCGAGCCGGCAGACCCTGTGAGGATCACAGGCATGGCCGGGCAGCCCATCGAACTGGCGATACCCGTCCTACCGCTCATGCTGCGGTTGCGCTTTGGCGCCGAGAGCTTCGAGCAGAAGCCGCTCATCGAGCAGGTCGGGATCGAAGTCGATCATCAGCGAATGTTCATCACGTATCGTTTCCCATTTCGCTACCGGACGATCGCAGGCCAGCAGCGGACCTGTGAGCTGGCGCTCGCCTAAGGAGACCGCACGTGTTCAACGCCCTCATGACCATGCATCCGATGATTGGCGTCGATTTCCACGACGGCGTCCCACCGCCCGGGCCGGTCGTGGTCCCGAAGATGCCGCACTTCGTGGCCGCGATGATGAAGTGGGCGCTGCCGACGTCGAAACCGGCGCCAAAGGTCCTTGGTCCACTCGGTCCCCTCATGAAGCAAGGTACCGACATCGGCAACTTCATTCCTCATATTGCCGTCGAGTATCTCGCGGTGCTCTACACGGCGACCAGCGGGTCGAAGTCAGAATTCGGCGCGTCAACCGTCTTGTCTCAAGGCGACCCTACAGCCGCAGCGATCTTGTTGGTCGTCAACATGAACCTGAACTGCTCCGGGCCGAGCTTGCCGCCGGTTCCGCTCGGGTTCGTGATCGCCCCAAACACCGTGTCGGTGGGGATGACATTGGGCGACGTCCTCGGTGGCCTGTTCGCGATGGCGACGGACAGCATCATTCAGTACGGCCTCAATAAATTGTTTTCGTCGAACATGATGAGCAAGTTTTTCGTTCGGCTGCAGGGACCCCTCGTCCGGGCGCTCATCCCGAACGCACCGCGGTTCACGTCGCTGGTCACCGTGCTGTTCGGTCAATCGAGTCGGATTCTGTCCAATCCGGTCGTCGCAAACACGCTCGGTAACCTCATTCCGACCGGGCTCGGTGTATTGATGGGCTCGCCACTCGGGTATTCGCCCAAATTGGCGCCCACCAACATGGGGGCCGGGAAGGTCAACGAGCTCGCCCAGTCGGCCGGGCACTCTCTCGGAAACTCGATCAGCAAGCTCTTTGACCATCCCGCAACGCCTGAGTACCCGTCGCCGGCCCCGGCCAGCGGTGCCACACCGCCGCCGGGCGTGGCGCCAGCTCCCGTGATTCCATGAACGACGCCGCACCGCCGCCGGACGGCGATCCGACATCACGGCAGCTGTCCGGCTACGCACCCGATGGGTCGCCAGTCCTATCTGTCATCACTAAGCGCACTTACACGCTCAACTTCAACGGCCGACTGACGAAGGCGCCACAGGAGCTGCCACTCGTCGTCGAGCCGGTCGTCGACGACGACGGAGCCGAGCTGATCGAGGACTCCGATCTGTACCCGTGGAAGCCGTTCACCGACGTCGTCCTCCGCGGTCACGCCTACAGTGACCGGCCCGTGTTCGAATACCAGGTCGGCATCGGCGTCGGTGACGGCGGAAAGATGCTCGCCGTTCGGGGCCCCCGTCGCTGCCAGCGCCTTGCGAACCGCGGGCTCAAGTTCACCTCGGTCGAGCCTGTGGACAAGGTCGCTCTCTCGTATAAGAACGCGTTCGGCGGGCGTGACAAAGCCGCGGAGGCCCAGCACGGCACCCACCTCGATGAGCTCGCGAAGTACATGCCCAGCGTGGACCTGAGCACGGCGAGCCCGTACATCTATCCTCGTAATCCCATCGGGGTCGGCTACGTCGTGGAGGAGACGGCTGAGACGTTCGACGACTTCGCTTTGCCGATGCTCGAAGATCCCGAGCACTTCATCACGCCGGAGCGACTGATCGCCGGATCTCCGGCACGGTGGGCAGTCATGCCACTCCCCTGGGCGACAGGATGGATGGACGTCGCCGCCTTCCCGCGCTCGGCGTACCTGGGAGCATTCCCCGAGATGGACCCCGCAACGCTGCCGCTCGCCGAGATCAAGCGAGGGTTCGCGGCCAACAACCTTCTCAAGCCCGGTGTATCATGGATCAGTTCGATTTCCGGCTGACGAACGGGGGCGCCCTCGGCCTTCAGTTCCCATATCTGCTGCCTGGTGCGGCGATGTCTGGGCGGCCTGCACCGGACCGTTCCTCGGCTGCGTTTCACCCTGCCGGACGAGGAGCCGAAGCTCTGGATCGACGGCCGCAACGGCAAACTGGTGAAGACCAAACCGGTGATCCACACGGTGCGGATTGCGCCGGACGATCACGTCGTGGCGATTACCTGGCGCGGGGCCGCTCCGGCGTTGCGACCGTACGGCGACGAAGAGCTCGCGCGGATGCCGTTCAAGGTGCAGTGGTAGCGGCGACGGGGCTCGATTGGCTCACCACGGCGCTGGCGCTTCGGAACGAACCCCATTGCGCCCGCACCAGCCCTCTCCGAGAGCACCTTTGTGCCACGTGACCACAACGGTTGCCCCGATGCGCGCTCGATCGTACACGTCGGTCTCGACCACAAGCTCGGCGCTATTGAAGGTTGGCGGAGCCGACAGCTTCAGAATTTCCGCTGTCTTGATAAAATGGCGGCCGACAACTTGCGCGGCCACATCGGTCGGAGCCGATCGGTCGAGGCCACAGTTGATGACTCGGAAGGCGGCATCGAGCCAGCCCCAGACCGTCAAGATTGCCAATACCTGCACGAGCAGAAACTCGCCCCGTGGCAGCCTGGCACTGGGGCCTCTCAGATAAAACGCGTACACGAGCGCGTAGGTCGCCGCGACGGCGGGCCCGACGAACCACGCGTAGTTGCGATGGTCGGTGAGCTGCCACAATGGTTTCACCACCAGCACGTTCACCACCAGTGCGAGGGCGGCCGCGAGAGGCCCTAGCTCGTCCTTCCGCCAAATCAATCGGTCACGCCTCCAACGCCGTGCAACGATCTGGCGACCCTAGGGTCCCCAGGCGGCTAAAAACCTGCATCACGTTAAGTAGTATATCCACATTGGCCTGCAAATCCGACGTGTCCTGCCTGGCGCGGCGATGTTCCCTGAGCGGCTTGCACCGGACCGTTCCTCGGCTGCGTTTCACTCTGCCGACGAGGAGCCGGATCTCTGGATCGATGGCGCAACGGTAAGTTGGTGAAGACCAGACCCGCAATTCACACGGTGCGGATCGCGCCGGACGATCACCTCGTTGCGATCACCTGGCGTGGAGCCGCCCCTGCGTTGCGACCATACGGCGACGAGGAGCTCACGCGGATGGCCGTTCAAGGTGCAGTCAGCAAATAGGATCCCTTGCGGCGGTCGACGCCGACAACTTGCGCGGCCAAATCGATCGGAGTCGATCGGTCGAGGCCGTTAATGATTCGGAAGGCGGCGTCGAGCCAGCCCCAGACCATCAAAATCGCGAATACCTGGACGAGTAGGAAATGATTGAGTGGCAGGCCCGCATATCGCCCTCTCAGGTAGAACGCGAAAACGGACGCGTAGGTCACCGCGACAGCGGGCCCGACGAACCACACGTAGTTGCGGTGGCCGGAGCTGCCAGAAGGGTTTCGCCACGTCGGTCGCGAGCACTCCGAGGATGAGCGCCACGAAACCAGGTACGACCTTGTCGACAACCTCCCAATCGTCGAGCGAAGCCATTCGGTCGAGCCTCACATTCGGCGCGACGACGCCGCGAGCTGAGGTTCCGCGGTCCGGCTAGAAAGCTGCGCCATGCGAACAGCATACGAGGATGAATCCAGAAACGACAAGCGGACGCGATCTTGGCCGAAAGGGCTGCGATACGTGGCTGAGAGGCGCGAGACCAGTGGGGTGGCGTCGAGACGGGGCGACGACGCTGCGACCCTAGCCGCCGAAGATCTTGCCGGGGTTCAGCAGCTCCTGCGGATCCCAGAGCCGCTTGATCCGCCGTTGCCACTCGAGCACCTCGGCCGACTGCTCCCAGGCCATGTAGCGGGCCTTGGCGATCCCGATCCCGTGCTCGCCCGAGAGCGTGCCGCCGAGATCGAGCGCGGCCCGGAAGATCTCGCTCAGCGCGGCTTTGATCCGGGCGGCCACCTCGGGATCGCGGTGGTTCTCGTCGGTGAGCACGTTGACGTGCAGATTGCCGTCGCCGGCGTGGCCGAAGGTGGCCATGAGCAGGCGTTGGCGCGCGCCGATGCCGTCGGCGCGGCGCAACATCTCGGCGATCGAGCCGGGCGGCACGACGATGTCCTCCGAGATCTTGTAGGCGTGCGCCTCGCGCAGCGACGGCGAGACCAGCCGCCGCGTCTTCCAGAGGCGCTCGCGATCGGCGTCGTCGCGGGCCACGATCACCTCGCGGGCGCCTTCGTCTTCGCACACGGCGCCGCAACGCAGGACGCCGGCCTCCATGCCGTCCGGATCGCCGTCCAGCTCGACCAGCACGATCGCGCCCGCGTCGGCCGGGAACGAGAACGAAGCCTTGGCGCGCACGTGATCGACGGCGGCCCGATCGAGCAGCTCCAGCGCCCGTGGGCGGTAGCCCTTCCGGATGATGGCGCTCACCGCGCGGCCGGCCGACACGGCGTCCGGCATGACCGCGATGAAGGTGCCGACCCCCTCCGGCCGGCCGATCAGCTTGACCGTGATCTCGCTGGTGACGCCGAAGGTCCCCTCGCTGCCCACGAACAGCGCGGTCAGGTCGTAGCCGGTCACGCCTTTGGGTGTCCGGCGTCCGAGACGCATCGTCTCGCCCCCCATCAGCGTGACCGTCATACCGAGCGTCCAGTCGCGCGTGACGCCGTACTTGAAGGCGCGCGGTCCGCCGGCGTTTTCGGCCACGTTGCCGCCCATCGAGCAAAAGGCCAGGCTGGCGGGATCGGGGGCGTAGAACATCCCCTGCGCCTCGGCCGCGGCTTGCAGATCGGCGTTGATGACGCCGGGCTCGACCACCGCGACCCGATCGTCGACGCTCACCTCGAGAATTCGGCGCATCCGTTCGGTCGAGAGCACGAGCCCGCCCCGCACCGGCAACGCGCCGCCGGTCATCCCGCTGCCCGCGCCCCGCGGGGTGACCGGGATCCGATGCTCCGCGGCGAGCCGCAGCACGATCTCGATCTCCGCCCGCGACTCGCAGAGCACCGCCGCCTCGGGCGGAAACACCCCCAACCGCGACTCGTCCGTGGCGTAGGGTTCCAGCGCCTCGGCCGACCGCACCACCCGGTCCGCTCCCAGTTCCCGGCTCAGCAGCTCATACGGATCCGTCATGCCGCTACAAACCTAGCACCCGCCCAACACGCCCGATTCTTCCGACATCGGAGGCGGGCTTTGCCCGCCGGAGAAGACACCCGTCGAGCCATTCCGGCTCCGGCTCTCGTCGGGGGTGGGCCCGTGGGAAGGGCGAAACCCCTCCCACGCTCCGCTAAACGCTAAAGGAGCTGCCGCAGCCGCAGGTCGACTTCACGTTCGGATTGTTGAACTTGAAGCCGGCGCCGTGGAGCCCTTCGACGTAGTCGACCTCGGTGCCGAGAAGATACATGAGGCTCATCTCGTCGCAGATGAGCTTCACGCCTTTGAGTTCGAACGGCCGGTCGGTGTCCTGGGGCTGGTCGAAGTAGAGATCGTACGAGAAGCCCGAGCAGCCGCCGCCTTGGACCTTCAGACGGAGCGCGTAGCCCTCTTCGATGTTCTCTTCACCGCGGATTTCCTTGATCTTTTCGGCGGCTTTATCGGTAAGCAACACCATCGGCCCGTCTTCCTGTTGCGACGGTGGGGCGTCATTTTTGATTTCGGTCTCGGTGCTGCCTGCTGCGACGGACATCGGCTCTCCTTTTTGCGGACCGTTCGAAAGCGACAAAAGTATATTCGACCCCGGGCAACCTGCCAACCGCCGAATAGGGCAGGGCACCGAGGTCCGTCCGGCCTGGGTCGGTGCCGAGTCGTGGAATGACGGAAAAGCCTTGCCGTGCGGCGGGTTTCAGCCTCAGCCGCTTGCAAAAAGGCGTCCACTACGATAGTCATCGGGCGCCGGTCGGCACTAACTTGGCCTCCGCGGCGCGCTGGGTGCCAGCGTTAAACCCCCTCTGACTTTTGGAGAAACTCGACATGACTGAAATTAGGAAGCGGGCGTTCGTAGGGATCGTGGGTCTGGTCTCGGCCGGGCTCTTCTCGCTGGGCTGCAGCAGCAGCTCGTCCACCCCGGGCACCGGCGGCACGAGCGGCCACGCGGGCACCACCGGCAGCACCGCGGGCACCACCGGCTCGGGTGGCGGCACCACCGGCAGCGCCGGGGCAACCGGCACCGGAGGGGCGACCGCAGCCTGTGTCACGGCGTCGTCGAGCGGCCTCATCGCCGACTTCATGGGCGACGGCGGAATCGAGGTCGTGGGCGGTCTCTCCGGATACGGTGGTGTCGCCATGCCGACCTTTACGACCACCAACAACACCCTTGAGATCATGGAGAACAACCCGGCAGGCGCCTCGCCGCAATACGTCGGTACCGTTCTCTATTTCAACAACTGCGTCAACGCGAGCGCCTTCACCGGCGTCAAATTCAATCTCGGCGGCAGCTATTCCGGTTGCACGCTTCAATTTTCGATCAACGACGTGCAGCACGATGACATGGTCACAGACCCGAAGGGTACTTGCACCCTCGGCACGATGTGCTACTCGCCGCAGGCCTCGATCACCACCGTCATGTCGAACGCTGTGCCGGTCATGGAGCCGTTCATCACGACCGCGGGTGGCAATCCGTCGGCGCCCACCGACAAGAGCATGCTGACTGGTATCCAGTGGCAGTTCACGATCGCGCCCGCGGGCGACGGTGGCACGGCCGAGAGCTGCGTGGCTGACCTCAAAATCAGCGATATCAGTTTCTACTAGCCGTTTAAGCCTTTAAGGCTTCACCAAAAGGCCTGGCCGATCATCCGATCGGTCAGGCCTTTTCCATGGTCGGCGGTGGCCAGTCGCAGTCTATTCGATCGCTAGGCTGTGCCGCGCCGGCGCCCCTTGCGCCGCCCGTGCATTCCCGACAAAATGCCGCGCCTTACGGCCCGGGGCTTGTCACCGCCCCACCTCCGTGACATCCAAGGCACCGGGAGAAAACAGCGTCATGAGCTTTGGCAATCTTCTGAAGGACGTAAAGAGCCAGATCCGCGAGACCGACGTGGAGAGCGTGCGCAAGAGCGTGGAGGCCCAGAAGGGCCCCGGCGGCGCGGGCAATGGCGCGGGACCGATCCTGATCGACGTGCGGGAGAAGGACGAGTGGGCCGAGGGGTACATCCCCGGCGCCCGCTCCATCCCGCGCGGGTTCTTGGAGCTGCGCATCGAGGATCAGGTGCCGGAGCACGGCGCCGAGATCGTCCTTTATTGTGCCGGCGGCACCCGCTCGGCGCTGGCGGCCAAGTCGCTGGCCGATCTCGGCTACACCAACGTCAAGTCGTTGGCCGGCGGATTTTCGGCCTGGAAGCGGGCCGGGCTGAAGTTCGACCGCCCCTTCGTCATGACGCAGGAGCAGACCCTGCGTTACGCCCGCCACACCATGCTGCCCGAGGTGGGCGACGCCGGGCAGGCCAAGCTGCTCCAGTCGAGCGTGCTCTGCCTGGGCGCGGGCGGGCTCGGCTCGCCGGCCGGGCTGTATCTGGCGGCGGCCGGCGTCGGCACCGTCGGGTTCGTGGACGATGACGTGGTCGACGCGTCGAACCTGCAGCGGCAGATCCTGCATTCCACCGATCGGATCGGGATGTCCAAGGTCGAGTCGGCCAAGATCGCCATCAGCAAGCTCAACCCCGACGTCAAGGTGAACACCCACCAGACGCGCCTGACATCCGACAACGTGCTCGACATCATCAAGGGCTACGACGTCATCGTCGACGGCGCCGACAACTTCCCGACCCGCTACCTCATCAACGACGCCGCGCTCAAGCTGGGCAAGCCGGTGGTCGACGGCAGCATCTATCGATTCGACGGCACCGTCACGACCTTCCTGCCCTTCAACGGCCCCTGCTATCGCTGCTTCTATCCCGAGCCGCCGCCGCCCGACATGGCGCCGTCGTGCCAGGAGGCCGGCGTGCTGGGCGTCCTGTGCGGCGTGATCGGATCGCTGCAGGCGGTGGAGGCCATCAAGGTGCTGCTGGGGATCGGCAAGACGCTCTCCGGCCGACAGCTGCAGTTCGACGCGCTCGCGCTCAAGTTCCGCGAGTTCAAGCGTCCCCACGATCCCACCTGCCCCGTCTGCGGGGATGGGAAAAAGGCCGAGGACATCGAGCTCATTGACTACCAGCAGTTCTGCAACGTCAGGACCTAACGCTCTGGACGAGCTGCCTTTCGCGTTCGCGAACAGCGCCGGCCAGGCGCCCCGCGACGCGACCCGCGACTTCGCGCTGGGCGTGGACGGTTTCCGCTACGGAGATCTCTTCGAGCCGGCGCGCTTGGCTGCGCTCGACGCGCTGTTTCGGGCCGAGCTGGCGGCGGCCGACACCATCCTGGCCGAGCGGTTCGAGACCTATCGGGCCGGCGCCGAGCTGACCCCGCCCGAAGAGTCGGCGCTGCTGATCGACGTCGCGCGCCCGCTGGGGGCCTTCGTGGCGCGGCTGTTCGGCGTCGAGTCGTCGCGGAACGCGCAGATCGACACGGCGGTGCGCGAGGCCGCCATCTTCCGGATGAAGACCTTCATCGTCCGGCGGGCCAGCAAGAAGTATCCCGAGGACAAGCTGCCGGCCGACGATCCGGCGGCCTTGCGCGCGGCGGTGCGCGGGCGCTGCGCGGCGTTCCCGGAGCTGGTGGCAGGCGGCGACGACGAGCTGACCGTGGCGAACGTGCTCGACGCCCTGCTGGCGCGCGAGAAGACCGGCGACGCCGTGCCGGAGCTGGATCTCTTCGAGCGCTGGGCGGCGGTGCATCGTTTCAATCCCGCCGCGCACCTGGCGGTGAAGGGCTGGGTGTCGTTCCACGCGCCCCACCTGGTCGACTACGAAGAGCTGGTGCCCCTGCGGCGTCCGGATGCCAAGCTGGTCAACCTGACCGAGGGGCCGGCCGAGCATCGCCGGCGCCGCGACGGGTTCGCGCTCACCGACGGCCGTATGTCGCGCCGCGAGGTGGCCGCCGAGGCCGACTACTGCATGTACTGCCACGAGCGGGAGAAGGACTCCTGCTCGAAGGGGATGCACGACAAGCAAGGGGGGCTCAAAAAGAACCCCATCGGGGTGGCGCTGCGCGGCTGCCCGCTCAACGAGAAGATCGGCGAGATGCACGTCCTGCGGCGCGACGGCGATTCGATCGCGGCGCTGGCGATGATCGTGGTCGACAACCCGATGCTGCCCGGGACCGGTCACCGGATCTGCAACGACTGCATGAAGGCCTGCATCTTTCAGAAGCAGGAGCCGGTCAACATCCCGCAGGCCGAGACGGGCGTGCTGACCGACGTGCTCGGGATGCGCTGGGGCTTCGAGATCTATGGTCTCCTCACGCGCTGGAATCCGCTCAATCGGGCGCGTCCCGTCACGCGGCCGTACATCGGCAAGAACGTGCTGGTGGTGGGGCTTGGGCCGGCCGGTTTCACGTTGTCGCAGCACCTGGTCAATGCCGGGTTCGGCGTGGTCGGCATCGACGGCCTCAAGATCGAGCCGTTGCCGGCGGATCTGATCGGTGGCGACGTCTGGCCGCCGCGCGCCGTCGAGCGCTGGGACGAGCTGTCTACGCCGCTCGACGAGCGGCGCCTGTCCGGATTCGGCGGCGTGGCCGAGTACGGGATCACCGTCCGCTGGGACAAGAGCTTCCTGACCGCCATCTATCTGAACTTGGCGCGCCGTCCGACCTTCCGCGTTTACGGGGGCGTGCGTTTCGGGGGCACGCTGGATGCCGACGAAGCCTTCGCGATGGGGTTCGATCACGTGGCGATCGCGGCCGGCGCCGGCAAGCCGACCATCATCAACATGAAGAACAACCTGATCCGGGGGGTGCGGAAGGCCTCGGATTTCCTGATGGCGCTGCAGCTCACCGGCGGGTTCAAGCGCGACTCGCTGGCCAACTTGCAGGTGCGGTTGCCGGCGGTGGTGATCGGCGGCGGCCTGACCGGCATCGACACCACCACCGAGGTCGCGGCCTACTACCCCGTGCAAGTCGAGAAGTTCCTCGATCGCTGGGAGTCGCTGGGGGCAGACGGCGGTGAAAAGGCGATCCACGCTCTTTATGACGACGAGGAGGCGGAGATCGCGCGAGAGTTCCTCGAGCACGGGCGCGCCATTCGCGCCGAGCGGGCCCGGGCGGTCGCGGCCGGCGAGGCGCCGAATTTCGCGCCGCTGGTCGAGAAGTGGGGCGGCGTCTCGCTGGTCTACCGGCGCGCCCTGTCGGAGAGCCCGGCCTATCGCCTGAACCACGAGGAGATCACCAAGTTCTTCGAGGAAGGGGTGCGCTTCGTCGAGAAGCTGTCGCCGCTGGCCTGCATCCCCGACGGGCGCGGCGCCCTGCAGGCGGTGGAGTTCGAGCGCCTCGACAACCACGCCGGCGATCTGAAACCGACCGGCGAGAAGGTGACGCTGCCCGCGCGCAGCCTGTTCGTAGCCGCCGGCACCTCGCCCAACGTCACCTACGAGCGCGAGCGACCCGGGTCGTTCGAGATCGATCCGCGCGCCAAAGGGTTCAAGAGTTTCCGCACGCTGCGCCACCCCGATGGGACGCTGGCCCTCGAGCCGGTGCTGCCGGGTGAGGTGGGATTTTTCACGAGTTACCTCCGCGACGGCCACACCGTCAGCTACTACGGCGATAACCACCCGATCTACGCGGGGTCGGTGGTGCGCGCGATGGCCTCGGCCAAGGACGGCGCGCCGCACGTCGAGGCGCTGTTCGCCGACCAGATTGACATCGCGCAGCTCGACGCTGCTGGTCAGCCGGCGCGCGACGTCGCCTGGCGCGCGTTCGCGGCGCGGCTCGACGACGACTGGCGCGCGACGGTGGTGCGGGTCGAGCGGTTGACGCCGACCATCGTCGAGGTGGTGGTGCGCGCGCCGGCGGCCGCCCGCCACTTCGAGCCCGGTCAGTTCTTCCGGCTGCAGAACTTCGAAGCGCTCGCGCGCGTGGTGGGATCGAGCCGGCTGGCAATGGAGGGGCTGGCGCTCACGGGGGCCTGGGTCGACAAGGCGGCCGGACTGCTGTCGCTGATCGTCCTCGAGATGGGCGGCAGCTCGCGCCTGCTGGCGGGCCTGTGGCCGGGCGAACCGGTGGTGGTCATGGGGCCGACCGGGACCCCGACCGAGACGCCGCCCGACGAGTCGGTCATTCTGGCGGGCGGGGGTCTCGGCAACGCGGTGTTGTTCTCGATCGGCCGGGCGCTGCGGGCCTGCGGCAGCAAGGTGCTGTACTTCGCCGCCTACCGCCGCCGCGAGGACATCTACAAGATCGACGAGATCGAAGCGGCCGCCGATCAGATCGTCTGGAGCGTTGACGGCGGCCCGCTGCCCGAGCCGCGGCGCCCACAGGATCGGGCTTTCCTGGGCAACGTGGTCGACGCCATGAAGGCTTATGCGCTCGGCCAGCTCGGCGAGGAGCTGGTGCCGCTGCCGAGCTGCCACCGCATCATCGCGATCGGCAGCGATCGCATGATGGCGGCGGTCAAGAACGCGCGCCACGGCCTGCTGTCGCCGTACTTCCGCAAGGACCACATCGCCATCGCGTCGATCAACTCGCCCATGCAGTGCATGATGAAAGAGATCTGCGCGCAGTGTCTGCAGCGCCACATCGATCCGGTGACCGGCAAGGAGACCATCATCTTCTCCTGCTCGAACCAGGATCAACCGCAGGATTCGGTCGATTGGAAGAACCTGGCCGATCGACTGCGCCAGAACACCGTGCAGGAAAAGCTGACCGACGCCTGGGTGCGGCGCCTCTTGACCCGCGCCGACGGATAGCGGTCGGCGGCGCGGGGCGGGTCGCCGAGCGGGTCAGGCGCGCGCGGAGATCCCGATGGCGGCCATTCCGTAGGCGCGCGCCCCGAGGGCCAAGGCCTGGTCGTGGGTCGCCATCGTCAAGCTCCGTTTGGTCCGTTCGCGCCAAATCAGGGCGGAGGCCAGATGAATGGCGTCCAGGGTGCCGAGCGGCGTGGCCGACGGCTGCGCGGCGCGGATCATGACGGTCCGGGTGAGCTCGATGATCTCCAGCGTCGCCAGGATCGCGTACAGCGCCTCGCGCAGCGCAGCCAGCTTCGCCCCGTCGAGGTCGGCCTCTAGGCGAAGACGATCGAGCGTCCGCAAGCATTCGACCTCCGTCAGCCGGCTCGAGACACCGGTGCGGACCAAGCGCCACTCGCGCAGGGCGCCCGGTTGACCGAGCAGTCGGCGCAGGATGGCGGATGAGTCCAGATAGACCGTCATCCGCGCCTCCGCCGGTCGTCGAGCAAGAGCGCAACGACGTCGGCCGTGAGCTTGGCGACCGCCGGCAACTTGACGTTGGCCAGGGTGGGCGTCCCCGGTTGCGGTAGCGTGATCGACACGTCTTCGCCCGAATCGATCGGCACCAGCCGCGCTACGGGCGTATCTCGATCGAGCACCGTGAGCGTTCTACCGGCCCGCACGTCGCGCAGGTGCCGCGACAGATGGCTCTTGAGGTCGGCAATTTTGACGGCCTTCATGTCCTCATCATGACCATAAGTGGTCTGATTGTCCATCGTGCGGGCCGGCGGGCGCGTATCATGTGTCCCGTGGCGCGGATTTTGGGGGCCTTGATTCGCTGGCTGACCGGCGCGCTGGTGCGTCTCTACTATCCGGCGCGCGGGGTCGAGGGCGCCGAGCGAATTCCGGCCGGCAAGCCGCTGATCTTCGTCCTCAACCACCCCAACGGCCTGCTCGATCCGATGGTGCTGCGGGTGGTGGTCGGGCGACCGGCGCGCTTCCTGGCCAAGAGCACGCTGTTCAGCAATCCGCTCAATCGCTTGGTGATGGAGGCCTTCGGCTGCATCCCGGTGTATCGGGCCAAGGAGTCGGGCGAGCGGGCGGGGGATGCGTCCCGCAACGAGGCCAGCTTCGCGCGCTGCCGCGCCGAGCTGGCGGCGGGCGGCGCGCTGGCGCTGTTCCCAGAAGGGGTGTCTCACTCCGATCCGCAGCTCCGCCCGCTCAAGACCGGCGCGGCGCGGATCGCGCTGTCGTCCGAGGCCGAGCACGACGGGCGGCTGGGCGTCACCTTGGTGCCGGTGGGCCTTTACTACGAGCGCAAGGCACGGTTTCGATCGTCGGTCTTGCTGGCGGTCGGCGAAGTGATCGACGTGGCGCCGCTGCTGGCGGACTACCGCCGCGACGAGCATGAAACGGTGACGGCGCTGACCGAGCGGATCGACGCCCGGTTGGACGCGGTGGTGCTGCAGGCGGAGACGCGCGAGCTGCTGGAGGGGATCGCGCGCGTCGCGGCCTGGACTGAAGATCCCGGCACCGCCGATCCCGTCGATGCGCTGGCCGCCAAGCACCGCCGCGCGCGCGATCTGGTCGATGCCTACGGCCGGCTGCGGGCGCGCGATCCCGCGCGCGTCGAACGGATCTCCGACGAGGTGCGGGCCTACGCGCGGTCGCTGCGCCGCCTGGGTGTCCGCGATCCGTGGGCGCTCGAGCTGGGCTCGCCAACCGCGCGGGCGGTCCTGGGGGCGATCGCCAAGCTGGTCGTCGCCGCGCCACTGGCGGCGGTGGGCGCGGTCCTGGGTTGGATACCATACCGACTGGCCGGCCGGGTCGCGGCGCGCGTGACGCACGACGAGGACATCCTCGGCACCGTCAAGCTGTTGGCGGGGATGGTCTTCATGGTGGTCGGCTGGGGCGCCGAGGCGATCGTCGCCGGCTGTGCCTGGGGCGCCGCTTGGGCGCTGCCGGTGTTCGGGGCCGGCGTCGTCTGCGGTTACCTGGCGTTGCGGTTCGAGGAGCTGTGGCGCGGGGCGGCCGTCGCCTGGGGTGGTCTGCGGCTGCGCGCCTTTCACTTCCAGACCGCGCGCCGCCTGTCCGAGCGGCGGCGGGCGCTGGCGGACGAAGTGGCCCGCGCGCTCGACGACGCAGTCTGAGCTCCGCGCCGCGCGACCACCGGCGTGGTCGGTCAGCCCGGCCGGGTCGTCTCGACGCGGGGGTCTTTTTGGCGCAGGCCCACCGCGTTATACACGCGCAGCTCGTCGGCCTTGCCCTTCACGCGGACCGGCGGTAGCGGCACCGCCGCCACGACGTCCTGCACCTTGCGGTAGGTCGCCTCGGACAGGATGATCTGACCGGGTTGCGCCACGCTGCACAGGCGCGAGGCGGTGTTGACCGCGTCGCCGATGGCCGTGTATTGCAGCGCGCGCGAGCTGCCGATGGCGCCCGTGACCACGATGCCGGTGTTGATGCCGATGCCGATCTTGATCTCGTTTTGGCCTTCGGCGGCGCGGGTCCGGTTCCATTCGGACAGGACCCGCATCATGTCGAGCGCGCACTGGGCGGCCTTGACCTCGGCGTTCTGCATGGGGACCGGCGCGCCGAACAGCGCGATCACCTCGTCGCCCACGAACTTGTCCAGCGTCCCTTCGTACTTGAAGATCACGTCCACCATCAGCTCGAAGTATTCGTTGAGCATCCGGACGATCTCTTCGGGCGAGCGCGACTCGCTCATCGACGTGAAGCCGCGGATGTCGGAGAAGAGCAGCGTCACCTCCGACAGCGCCCCGCCCTTTTCGAGCTGCAGCTTCCCCTGCACCACCTGATCGACCAGATTCGGCGACAGCAGCCGCTGGAACTGGGCCCGCGTCTTGGCCTCGTGCTCGATCTTGCGGACCAGCTGGGAGTTGTGGATGGCGACCGCCGCCTGGCTGGCCGCGCCGCCGAAGATCTGCAGATCCTTCTCGGTAAACGCGTTGGTCGCAATCATCGAGTCGAGGTGCATGATCCCCAGCAGCTCGTCGCGGTGGAGCAGCGGGACGGTCATCGTGGAGCGGATCCCCTGCATGATGACCGAGTGCGCGGACGAAAAGCGGCTGTCCATGGTGGCGTCCGACGACAGCACCGAGGCCTTGTTGGTGACCACCTCGTTCAAGATCGACTTGGACAGCACGATCTGCTCGTTCTTGCCGTCGCGGGTCTTGGCGATCTTGGGCGACGGCACCCCGTCCTCCATGAGGAGGATGACGCCGCGATCGGCCGGAATGAGCTCGAAGGCCTTCATGATGATCTGCTCGAGCAAAATCTCGAGGTCGACCTCGAGGCCGATCGATCGCCCGAGCTCGTGCCCGAGGCGCAGCTTTTCGTAATCCCGTCGCAGGGCCTCGACGTCGAAGATCTCGGCCTCGGGCAGGAACTCGCGCGCGCTGGGCAGCGGGGCCTGGATCTTCTGCCGGATCAGCGCCTCGGCCGCCGCGGGCGCGATGGTCACCTTTTGCAGCAGCGAATCCTGGGCCGACTTCTCCTGAAAGATCAGCGAGGTCGCCCCCAGCATGATCTCGTCCCCTTCCAGCAGGATATGCTCGCCCACCCGCTCGCCGTGCAAGAACGAGCCGTTCAGGCTGCCGAGATCGCGGAACAGATACCGGCCGTCCGGTTGGCGTAAGACCTGCGCGTGCTCTTTCGAGACGATGCGATCCAGGATCTGCAGGGTGTTGTCGGGGTGGCGGCCGATCGTGTTGACCGCGCCGAGCTCGTACTCGCGTCGCTGGTCGTTGCCGCTAACGATGATTTTGGCCATGCCCGCGTGACGCCCGAAGGGGGCTCCATCATACCCCGCCGGCCGGTCCGTTTCCGAAGTAAAGTGGCCTACCCGGCCCCGCCATGTCGACCCTCACCCCCACGCCGCTGCCGCTGCCGCGCCCCGACGAGGTGACCCAGCCGAGCGCGATGCCGGGCATGGTCCCCGACGACGCGCGCCGCGGGCTGGCGCGATCGCCCGCGCAGTTCGAGGCGGAGGCCCTGGCTATGGTCGAGGAGGCCGACGCCCGGGAGGGGCTGGCCGCCGGGGCGCTCCGTTATGCGGCCGCCCGGCTGTTCGAAGATGGGGTAGGCGACGTCGCGGCGGCGATGGAGCACCTGCAGCTGGCGCTGGCCGATCCGCCCGAGACCACCTTCAGGCCGGTGCTGCGCGCGCTGCGCCTGCACGCCATCGAGGCCGGTAGCACTTGGGCGGCGATCGATCTGCTGGACGTCGAGCGCTCGGCGGCCGGCGACGTCGCCACCCGCGCGGATCTGGCGGTCGAGAAGGCCTATCTGCTGGAGCATCGGTTGGGCGCGCCGGCGCGGGCGCGGGCCGTGCTGGAAGAGGCGCTGGTGCTGGTGCCTGGCCATTCGGCGGCGCTGCTGGCGCTAGAAGAGAGCGCGCTCCGGGCGTCCGGCCAGGGCAGTGATCCGGCGGACGCGGCGCTGCTGACCTCGGTGCTCGAGCGCCGGCTGGCCTCGGCGCGCGACGCCGGCGAGCGCGGTCGCCTCCTGTGCCGACTGGCGTTCATCGCCGAGGCCGATCCGCTGCGCGCCGCCGACGCGTTGTCGCTGTGGCTGCGCGCGCTCGACGAAGACGCGGGAATCGGCGCGGCGGCGCTGGCGCGGGCGGGGACGGTGCGGGTGGCCGTGGCGCTCGGCAAGGACGCCGAGCTGGCGCGGGCGGTCGCGCTCGAGGCCGAGGCGGCCATGGGTATCGAACGGGCCGCCTGGCTTTCGCTGGGGGCGGCGCTGGCGCGCCAGCGGCTCGGCGCGGCGGCGCGGGCCACGGTGCTGATCGATGAAGCGCGGGCCGCCGACCCGGACGATCCGGCGCTGCTCTTCGCGACCGTGTCGGGCGCGCTGGCCGGGGGCCAGTGGAGCAAGGCGCGGCTCGCGCTCGATCACCAGGCCGATCTGTCGCACGATCGCGACTGGGCCGCGACGCTGGTCGGCCTGGGCGCGCACCTGGCCGAGCAACACGAAGGGGACAACGAGGCCGCGGCTGGGCGCTACCGGCGTCTGCTCGACGCCCGGCCCGGCGATCCGGTGGCGCTGGCTGCGCTGGAACGAATCGCTTCACGTACCGGCGATTCGGCGGCCCAGGTGACGCTGGCCGAGGGGGCCGTCGATCGCAGCGCCGAGGCCGCCGAACGGGCGGCGTTCGCCATGCGGGCGGCAGAATTGGCCGAGACGGCGGCGCACGATCTGCCGCGCGCCGTGGCCCTGGCCCGCCGGGCACTGGAGGCGGTGCCCGGCTACGCGCCCGCGGCGCACCTGCTCGAACGGCTGTTCCCGGCGCTCGAGCGCTGGGACGAGATGGTCAAGGTGGTCGACGTGGCGTCGCCCCCCGACGCGCGCGCCGACGCCTCGTCCGGCGGTGATGCGGGCGCCAAGTCGATCCGACTCGAACGCCTCGGCGCGCTCTACGAAGATCGACTGGACGACGCGGGCAAGGCCTTGGCGCTCTACGGCGAGTGGGTCGAGCTCGGGGTGCGCCGCAGCGCCGCGCTGGGCGCGCTGCTGCGCGCCGCCGAGAAGGTGGGCGACGGGCTGGTCGCGGCGCAGGCGGCGTTGCGACTGGGGACCGAAATTCCGGGGCTCGACGCCGCGACGAAGTTCGCTTGGTGCTACCGCGCTGCCACGATCTACGAAGAGCGCGCCGCCGACGACGACGAGGCGATCCGCGCCTACGAGTCGGCATTGGTGCTGGTTCCGGGCTCGCGCCCCGCGCTGGCCGGTTTGGCGCGCGCGCACCACCGGCGCGGCCGATTCGATGCGCTGGCGGCGGTCTTGTCCAAGCAGGCCGGCCACGAGTCGAATCCGGCCAGCGCCAGCGCCTTCGAGGTGGAGGCGGCGCGCCTCTTGGCTTGGCGGCTCGGTCGCTTGGAGGATGCGCTGGCGGCCGCCGCGCGCGCGCTCACCTTCGACCCCGCCAACGTGGCCGCCGTCGCCGAGCACGCGCGGCTGCTCGAACGGCTCGGGCGCGGCGAAGAGCTGGCGACCGCGCTCGGCAACCTGGGCCAGACGCTGTCCGACCCCGCCGACAAAGCCGCCGCGTATCGCTTGCAGGCCGAGGTGCTCGAGTGGCAGCTCAGACGGCGGCGCGAGGCGCTGGTGGCGATTGGGCGCGCGGTGCAGAGCGGCGGTCGCGCGCGGGCGTTCGTGGCCGAGGAGCGTCTTTGGCGCGCGGTCGGCCGGGGCGGGGAGCTCGCGACGCTGCAGGAGAAGCGGCTCACCGACGGGACCGGTGGTCGCAGTGGCGCCGGTGAGCTGGCGGTTCGCCTCGATCTGGCCTGGCGCCTGACCGATCGCGAGGCCGCGGCCCGGGCGCTCCATGGCGCGCTCGAGGCGGCGCCCGCCGACGGGGCGGTGCTGGACGCGGGGGTGGCGCTGGCGCTGCGCTCGGGGCGCGATCGGGACGCCGCGCCGGCGATCGAGCGGTTGGCCGAGGTGAGCGACGAAGCCGACACGCGCGCGGCTTTGTGGCAAGCCGCGGCCCGCGCGCGCGATCGGGCCGGGACCGGCGAGCCGCGACCGGAGACGCTGTCGCTGTGGAACCGGGTCATCGAGGCGCGGCCGACGGAAGAGTCGCTGGCGACCTTCGGGCGGCTGGCGGCGCGCGCAGGCGATTCGGCGCGCCTCATCTTGGCGCGGCGTCGTCTGGCCGAGGTCGCCGCCGACGGCGTCTCGCGGGCCGTGCTGCTGTGGGACCTGGGCGCCGCGCACCTGGCGGCCGGAGATCTCAGCGGCGCCGACGCGGATTTCGCGCGCGCCATCGAGGCCGATCCGACGTTCCTGCCGGCCTTGCGCGCGCTGGCGCGGCTGCGCGAGGCGACCGGCGACGCGCGCGCGGCCGCCGAGCTCTTCGCGCGCGAGGCGCGTCTCACGAAAGGCCCTGTGCGGGCGGCGGATGCCTTCCGGCAGGCGGCGCGCCTGTACGCCAACCAAGTCCGCGACGACGCGATGGCCGGCCGCTGCTTGGAAGAAGTGCTGGCCATCGAGCCGGAGGCGGAGACCGACTTCGAGGTTCTTCAGGTCATCCTGCGCGCGCGCGGCGAAGACGATCGCCTGGCGCAGGTCATGCGGCGCCGCGCGGCCGCCGGCACCTTGCCCAAGCGGCGCGATCGCCTGCTGGCCCTGGCCGAGTTGGTCTACGCGCGCGATCCCGTCGAGGCCGCCGCGGTACTGGCCGAGGCCGTCAAGCTCGATCCCACCTCGGTGACGGTCTTGTCGCGCCTGGCCGAGGTCGAGACGGATCTGGGCCGATCCGCCGAAGCGCTCGCGACCTACCGGCTGGCCATCGCCGCCTCGCCGGATCCCAAGACCGTCAGCGCGGCCTGGGTTCGGATCGGCGACGTGGCCGAGCGGGCGCTCGCCGACGGCGACCAAGCGGTCGAGGCCTACCGCAACGCGCTCCTCGCGTCGCCCGACGAACCGACGGCGCTGGCGGGACTGGCGCGCGGCCTGACGCGGCAGCGCGATTACGTGGGCGCGGCGATCGCACTGCGGCGGCTGGCGGCGGTCGAGATCGAGGGCGACGCGCGGGTCGGTCACCTCGTCACGCTCGGCGAGCTCCTGGCCGGACCGGCCGAGGATCCCGAGGGGGCGGCCGACGCCTTCGAGCAGGCGCTGGCGCTCGAGCCCCAGCACGATCTCGGGATCGATCGCCTGGATGCCTTGCTCACCCGCCTCGACGAGCCGTCGCGGTTGGCGGCGGCGCTGGGGCGATATCTGGAGGTCGTGCCCGGGGCACGGGAGCGGCGGATGCGGCTGGCCGCGCTATGGAGCGGACCGCTCGGATCGAGCGCGCGCGCCGTCGAGGAGCTGCACACGGTGGTCGCGGCAGCCCCCGACGACGTTGGCGCGCGTGTCGAGCTCGGCCGGGTGCTGGAGGCCGCCGATCGCGTGCCCGAGGCGATCGCCGAGCACCTGGCGCTCTTGCAACTGTCGCCGCTGCGGACGGATTCGCTGCGCGCGTTGCGGCGGCTCTGTGCGCGGGCCGGGCAGCCGCGCCGCGCCGCCCGAGTGGCGGCCGCGCTGGCGGCGCTGGGGCTGGCCGACGCGGCCGACGCGCGCGCGACCCGCGACGCGCGCCTGCGCTGGGCGCCCGAGTCGGTCGGCACCATCTCGGGCGCCGACTTCGAGATGATCGTGCGCCACCCCGACGCGCGCCATCCGGCCACCGCGCTCCTGGCGGCGATGTCCGAGGTGCTTCCGCGCCTTTACGGCCTGTCGCTGGAGGACTGGGGCGTCACCAAACAAGATCGGTTGGCGCCGCGCTCGGAGGATCCGGTCCGCGCGCAGGTAACCCGGGTCGCCGCGCTCCTGGGCGTCGAAGAGACCTTCGACATCTATTCGGCGCGCGCGGTCGCGACCCAGGTCGAGATCGAGGTGGGGCCGCCGCCGGCGCTGCTGTTGCCGGCCACGTTTCCGTCGCTGCCGCGCCAGGAGGCCACCTTGCAGCTCGGGCGCCAGCTCGGTCACCTGCGCGCCGGCACGCACGGCATCGGGCGTATCCCGGGCAAGGATTTGGGCCTGCTGGTGGCGGCCGGCGTGCGCACCATGTTCCCCGACTACGGACGCGGCATTCTCCCCGAGGAGCAGCTCAACGACGTGGCGCAGAAGATCTCGCGCATGCTGCCGCGGCGTCAGCGGCGTGCCTTCGAACAGGCCGCGTTGTCGTTCCGCGACAGCGGGGTCTTCGACGGTGAGCGCTGGCGCGCCGGAATCACGCACACCGGCTATCGGGCGGCGCTGGTCGCGTCCGGCGACGTGCTGGGGGTCTTCGAGCACTTGGCGCGCGCCGATCGGCTTTTGGGCGCGGCCGTGATGTTGCCGCCCGAAGAGTTGCTGACCGCGGCGCGCGCGACGCCGACCGTCGTCGAGATGATCAACTTCGCGGTCGGTGAGGATCTGGCCGCGGTCAACCGCCGCTTGGGCCTCGACTAGCGGCGCGCGCTCAGGCGCCGGCTGGAGGCGGCGTCGGGACTGCCGCCTCCAGCGCCCGGCCGACCCGGCTCTTGAGGCAGAGGATCCCGAGCACCGCCTGGAACGAGAGCGCCAGCGCCTGACCGACCAGGCTGGCGGTCAGCACGGCGGCTTGCTGGGCCGGATGATCGCCGGCGGCGTAACGCGCGAAGAAATAGACCATCGCCGCCTGGGTGGTGCCGAGCCCCTGCACGGAGATCGGCAGCGCCGCGATGAAGAATACCAC
>Ga0075522_10000605_pt1 | contig 26238 bp, 20 predicted proteins | sample NGEPerA_FD_74796 | JGI IMG/M metagenome (GOLD analysis project Ga0075522, IMG submission 74796) | Arctic peat soil microbial communities from the Barrow Environmental Observatory site, Barrow, Alaska, USA - NGEE PermafrostL2-A | ecosystem: Environmental > Terrestrial > Soil > Wetlands > Peat ...
GACGTCATGCGCGTCCATAATTTTTCGGAATTCGCGGAATGCATCGGTCGCGTCGCGCAGCGTTTTTCGATCGAATTGTCCTGAAGTAAAAACGGAATGGCCGAGCCGGACGGGCGCGCGGACCGACTCCACAATTTCCCAATCGTCCGCGGAGTGGATGCGCGCGACCATGAGGCGAAACGCGTTGGACCCGGCGTCAATCGCCGCGAGATGTATGGGTTTGCGTAGGATCAGCGCCACAAGGGGGCCAGTGCGGAGGACGGCCGGTAGTGCGTTCGCGTAATGCCAAGGTGCGCGGCAATTCGTTTCCGCAATTCGTTGTTGACGGAGATGACGCTCGCCTCGCCATCCAGGGAAAGGAATCCGTGGCGGCGCGAGAGGGACTCGAACTCTTTTTTAATTTTTGCCTGATACAAAATGAAGGACTGAAATAAATCGTCCGAAAGCGAAAGATCCCGCCCGGATTCCCAATAGCTGATCGTGTGCGATTTGCGGAATTCGCGCTCGAAGGCAATTTCCGGGCGCACGTTCAGCCAGAATGTCAGATCGGGGCGAAGGGCCATTTCGTATAACCCATTCAGGTAGTCGCGTTGAATGCCGCGAGCACCCGCGCGTGCAATCAAAGTATAAAAGTAACGGTCCGCCAGAACAACAAAATCGGAGCGGAGAGCGGGGATGATGCGGTGCTCGAGCTGGTCATAGAAATCGGTGGCGTACATGAGCGTGAGCGTCATGCGGGTGATGGTATTTTCGGCCAGCAGCGCGTCGATGTCTTTTGCCACGAGGCCGGATCTGCGCAGGCCCATGGTTTCGACCGCGAAGCCCTCCGACTCCAGCCACTCCGTCAGCAGCGCAATTTGGGTGGACCGTCCCGAACCGTCCATACCTTCCAGCACGATCAGCGAGCCCCCGAACTCCTCGTCCGCGATGCCCGGCAGCGGCAAGCCGTAATTGCGCGGGGATGCGCCGGAAGGAGCCAGGACAATCTTCCCGCCATCTTTGCTTTTGGTCGTTTTCCCGGTTTTCATAAAGGCCTTCGCGTGGATTTCTTTGGCGCAAACCGGGAGAGATCGATCCGCGCTTTGACCATCTGGCGCATCTGCTTTTGCAGCGAATTGACGGGCAAGGTTCCGTCCATCACGACGAAATTATCCGACTCCACCATCTCATCATACTGGGCGAGGATGCGGCCCTGAAAAATGCGGAAGCTTTCCGCGCGATCCAGCGAAAGGTTCAGGTCCATTCCCGCTTCGTAGTATTTCAGTTTGGGCCGGCCGCTCATAATTCGTTTCACGGCTACATCGAGCGGTGCGCGAAAATAAAACGTAATGTCCGGAACGGGCGCGAAGTGATAGAGGTTTCGCAGCCAGCGCGGGGAACAGTGCCGGGCCACATCGCGCGCAAAGGCGGTGTAAATGTAGCGGTCAGCAAGCACCAGGTATCCGCTGTGCAGCAGCGGCATGATCTGGCGTTCGCAGCGGTCCGCAAAGTCCGCCGCATGTAAAAGGGAAAAAGTGGTGGGAGTCAGGAGCCTGCGTTGTTTCCCTCGGCGAGTCGCGGATTTGACGAGCGGGGACGAATTCCACTCGGTGAAATGCAGGCGATACCCATTGATCTCCAGCCACCGTTTCAGCAGGTAAAGCTGGGTGCTTTTGCCCGATCCATCGATGCCTTCGACGACGATTAATGCGCCGGGATATTTGCGGGAAGGTTCAAGCTTTTCAGAAATTTCTTGAGAGATTTCTTCAGGATTCGAAGGCAACTGATCAATGGCCTGCAATGGGTCCGAAGTCACGTAATTCCCCCGTCGGATCATTATAACCACACTATGTAAATATTTGGTGACAACCGCGTTACCGGCAGGTGACGGTCCCGCGGCCTGATTGATGCAATTCGGCACGGAAGAAGCGGACCTAAATTATTGGCCCCAAATCTTTTCGCGCGTTTGCTCATAGGGATAAACGTGCACCATCCATCCGAAAATCACGGGATAAAAAACGCCGCCGGCCTCCGTGCAGGCATCTTTCGTAATGATTGAGCCCTGCAGGCCGAATTTCGTGAGATCGGCGTGGCCCCGCTGCTCCTTGGGGGGCAGGCACATGTTGGTGTGCAGATGCCATTGAGCTACGCCGAGCGGTACGCGCTCGTTTAATTGTTCCTCGGAGACGCGCTTCGGCATCGTGTACATCGCGCCGATCAGTTCGTAGCCAGCACCGGTCTTTTTGTAAAGCAGGGAAGTCGGCCGCGACGGATCGAAGCTGAAGGATTCGAGGAATCCGTTGTAGTAATTCGTGAAGTGATATTCCGCTTGCGGCAGATTCGGCATAAAGATGCGGAAACCATCCTGAAGCGCGACGTGGTAGTCCTTGTATTTCTCCATGGACTCGCGCAGTTCCTTCACAATTTCATCGGCCTTGGCCCAATCCTGGGGCGTCGCGGTCCGCGGTTTGGTCATGTACATGTGCGGGCCCATCATCTGGTGATGGTGCATGTGGCTCATGGCGTTCATGGCGCCATGCTCGGTTTGCTGATCGTCACTGTCCTTGCCCGCCCCCTCCTTGCCCATTTTCATGCCGGGCATATCGTGTCCCATGTCCGTTCCGGGCATTCCATCGTCCATGCCGGGCATATCCTGCTGACCCTGACCGGAGTTGTCACCTGACTTTTGCTTCTGCGCGGGCGAGCCGCCTTGCTGCGCATGCAACCTTGCGGGAAGCCCGGCCAGTGCAATAAACAGCATGGCAACAAGTGCGGCAGGAATCAGCGGTCGTGTCTTCATTTCGCGTCCCTCTTCTCCTTATTCTACGCGTGAACGCCCCAAAAATTTCAGCAATGGGGCTAACTGAAAATCCGCGTATCCCGGAGGCTCGGAAAAGCGTCTAATGAACAGAGCCATGAAAGCCATGAAAACCTCAACCACACACAAGCAATTCTCGGCCGCAAAATGGATGGCAATCGTTCCAGTGATTGGATGCATGTTTTTCGCATCCAGTGCGCACGGGCAAGCCAAACAGGCACCCCGGCCAGCGGACGCGTTACACCAGCTGAACGAATCTGTCGAAGCGCTGGTGCAGCGGATCTCCCCTAGCATCGTTCAAATCCAGGTTTCGGGATATTCGTCCAGCGAAGATGTGGCCCAGGGGCAAACGAGTCTGATTGTAGGCAAGCAGCGCTCGATCGGTTCGGGAGTGATCGTGGATCCGGACGGCTATATCGTGACCAACGCCCATGTGGTGAAGGGCGCGCAGAAGATTGACGTGGTTGTGCCGCCTCTGTCCGTTACCGATTCCACCTCAGAAAACGCTCAAAATGGACGTGAACGAATTTTCGAGGCGCGCATCGTAGGCGTTGCCAACCAGCTCGATCTGGCCGTGATCAAAATTGAAGCGCACACATTGCCCGCGCTATCCATCCGTGGTTCTGTGCAACCGCGGCAAGGCGAAGTGGTTTTTGCGTTTGGAAGTCCTGAAGGATTGCGCGACAGCGTAACGATGGGCGTGGTGAGCGCTGTCGCTCGGCAACCCGATCCGGATAGCCCTCTCGTATACGTGCAAACCGATACGCCGATCAACCCGGGCAACAGCGGCGGCCCACTGGTGAATGCGGACGGAGAGCTAGTGGGGATTAATACTTTTATTTTGTCGAGTTCAGGCGGCAATCAAGGCTTGGGATTTGCGATTCCGGCGGGCGTTCTGGCCTACGCTTATCCGCAGCTCGTGAAGTACGGACATATCCATCAGCCGGAGATCGGCGCCATTCTTCAGACCATCACGCCGGAACTTTCCGCTGGATTGAAACTGCCACGGGATTTCGGCGTGATCGTTTCGGACGTAACGCCCGGCGGCCCGGCGGACCAGGCCGGGATAAAAGTACAGGACATCATCGTGCGCGTGGACGATGTGCGCACACCGAATCTGCCGATGTTTGGCCAAAGGCTGTACATGCACGGAACCGGCGATCATGTGAAAGTGGAAGTGCTGAGGGGATCGACGCGTATGCAACTCGATGTGTCTCTGGGCGAGCGGCCCCACAAAGTGGATAGTCTGGCGGATACCGTCGACCCTGTAAAAAATCTTGTTTCGCATCTTGGGATTATCGGGGTGGAGTTGAATGTTGACCTGGCCCATTCGTTGCCGGATTTGCGAATCCCCAGCGGCGTGATTGTCGCCGCCAAAACATTGGGTGCGAGTTCCGGAGAAATTCCTTTGCAAACCGGAGACGTGATCCATGGATTGAACGGCGCAGCGGTCACAGGCTTATCCGATTTGCGCGATGGCTTGACAAGAATGATGCCTGGCGATCCCGCGGTACTGTGGATTGAGCGCTACGGACAACTGATTTACGTGTCGTTTGTGATGTAGTCGACGTAAATGTTTGCGAAATCGCGCTTGGAATTCGCCATCGCGGGAACATCGATCAAAAATCATAAATTTAAAAAATGGCGTTCCAGCTTGCGCCCGCCGGAATTCTCCAGTACGCTATTTGGGTTGTCGGCGGAGTTTCCCCACCTCACCCCGCTACACTAGCTCCGGTTGCGGTACAAAATTCTCGCGATGGAAGGATGGCGCATGACGCGCAAAAGCACTTTGTCGAGCCTTGTTATGGCGATAGGGCTATGTTTGTCCCTGTCCGCGTGCAAGGACACGAAAACCCTGCAGGAAAATGAACAATTAAAGACTCAAGTTGCGGACCTGCAGAAGCAGAACGGTGAACTGGGCAATAATCTGGAAACCGTGACCGCCGCGCGCGACGCGCTGATTAAAGAAAATGATTCGCTGAAGGCTCAGTTGAGAGCGCCCAAACCGAAGAGCGCAAAAAAGAAAGTTTCCAGCCGCAAGCATCACCGAAGGTAGGTCGCAATCAATCACAAACTCCATGCGCTGCTTGGGGTTTGCAGGGCGGGACTAGACAATTCTAAATTCAATGTGAGGAGAGTGGATCATGAAATCATTTGAGGTGCAATTTCGCTTTCAGGATCGTAATGAAGAAACAGTGTCATCGACTGTAAATGTGGATGCTTCCAGCTTGCCGGGCGGTGTTGCCAAGGCGACGCGCGAGTTCGTCAAGGGCCTGGATCGCAAGCAGCGATTTGACATGAACAAGAGCGGCCTGGAAATTACGGCCAAGCCGGCGTCTGGCGCCGAATCCGTGGAACACAAAACGCCGGAAAAGTCCGCAGCAGAAGCCGCGGGCTAAGGCAGTTTGAGTGGGCGCCCACTGAGCCGCGTCGTGGGCGCCTGCTGATTTTAAGTAGCATAGGCTTCAGCCTGTGGAATTTCGGCCGTCTGCGAAGGGTTGTCTTGGAGATTTGATTTTGCAGTAACAAGTTAGCGTTACACCTTGCTTGCACCAAACCCCGCAGGCTGAAGCCTGCGCCACGTAAGCCACGCCATCCACAAAAATTAAGCAACTGGTTAAACTCGCCACCGCATTGTTTGCTATACTCTGCCCACTGTTTGCCTGTCGAAAGGAAAATCCATTGCATCGAGATACTGGTCCGGCGAAAAAAGATACTCTTGACGCGCGCGCCGGAGCTTCGTCGCACTCTCGCAGAAAAGTGCTCCAGATAGTCTCCGCGGCGGGTGTGGGTTTGGCCTTATCGCCGCGATCGTTCTCCCAAACTACCGAACGCAAGGCGGGAATTATCGACACGCATCACCATATTTATCCGCCGAAGCACACGGCGAATAATCTGAAACGCATTGTGGATGACGCGCCCGCCGTTCCCAGTTCGCTGTACACGAATTGGACGCCGCAGTATTCGCTCGATCAGATGGACCAGAATGGCGTGTCCACGGCCATCGCCTCCATTTCGAGCCCCGGCGTGTGGTTTGGAAATAATGAAGAAGGGCGCAAAAACGCGCGCGGCGTGAATGAGTACGGAGCGCAACTGGGGAAGGATTATCCGGGGCGTTTTGGAATGTGGGGCGCGATCCCGCTGCCGGATATCGATGGAAGCCTGCGCGAAATCGAATACATTTTTGATGTGCTGAAGCTGGACGGAATCGGACTGCTATCGAGCTACGAAAATGGGAAATTGCTGGGGAACGTAAAATACGCTCCCGTGATGGATGAACTCAACCGCCGCAAGGCCGTCGTCTTCGTGCATCCGACCGTGACGTGTTGCGGCGATCCCATCCCGCGCGTGAATATTACGTCCATCGAGTTTCCGACGGACACGACGCGCACGATCACGGATCTCATCTACAGCGGCACACTGCTGCGCTGCCCCAATATTCGTTTTATTTTTTCTCACGGCGGGGGCACGATTCTGATGCTGCTCTCGCGACTCTCGGGCGGAGCGCTTACGCCGGAAGAGCGGAACGCCACAATTCCGAATGGATTTGAGCATGAACTGAAAAAGCTTTATTACGATATCGCCAGCGTCGCGGTGAGCCCGACGGCGATGACCGCGCTGTTTAATGTAATCCCGAAAAATCGGATACTGTTTGGCTCGGATATTCCGTTCTGGACCATTGAAAAAATCGCCACGGCCATGAACAAGTTTGAAATATCCGGGACCGACCTGCGCATGATTCAGCGCGAGAATGCGCTGGAATTGGTACCGCGCTTCAAATCCTGAGCGGTCCGGTCGGGAGAAATTAAAGCAAGGACTGCCCGCTCTGCCCCGAAAAAACGTGGGACGGAACGGCCTTTGGTTTCGTAGAGGCCGCCCGTTCTTTGGGCGGGCGACTTTTTCGCGGGTTCAGCGTGATTCTACGCGCGCCCGCGCGCCCCTAGTCTGCCCAAGAAAGTTAAAAGCGATTCTTCGCAATTAAGTGTAGAATTTATCTGTCAGTGCGCAGTCCACGGTGACTGCATAGAGACCCCCGCGTATTCCCAGCCGCTTATGACTACATCCGCTTCCTTGTTGAGGCAATCAATGAAAAGGTTTCTGAAGACGTGAGCCCGCTCAAGGACAGGAAAAGGAGATCGTAATGGCCGTAATGCAGACACCCGGTTCCCCTAAAGTTTTTTCGTCGAACAATCCACTTTCGGACGAAGAAAAATCCAAAATGAACGCCTACTGGCGCGCGGCAAACTATCTTTCCGTCGGGCAAATTTATCTGCTCGCGAATCCGCTGCTGCGTGAACCGTTGAAGCTGGAGCACATCAAGCCGCGCCTTCTCGGCCATTGGGGAACCACGCCCGGCCTCAATTTTATTTATGTGCACATGAACCGGCTCATTAAAAAACTAGATCTGGACGCGATTTATATTGCCGGACCGGGCCACGGTGGCCCGGGAATGGTAGCGAACACCTACCTCGAGGGGTCGTATACGGAGTTTTATCCCAACATTCAGCAGTCTGAAGAGGGCATGCGGCGTCTGTTTAAACAATTTTCGTTTCCGGGAGGCATTCCGAGCCATGTCGCACCTGAAACGCCGGGCTCGATTCACGAGGGCGGAGAACTCGGTTACTCCATCGCTCACGCGTTCGGTGCCGCGTTCGATAATCCTGAATTGTTCGTCTGCTGCGTGGTGGGAGACGGAGAAGCGGAAACGGGTGCACTTGCCGCAAGCTGGCATTCCAACAAATTCATGAATCCCGCGCGCGACGGCGCGGTGCTGCCTATTCTCCATCTGAACGGCTACAAGATTGCCAACCCCGCGATTCTTGCCCGCATGTCGGACGGCGAACTCGCTCAGCTTTTTGCGGGCTACGGCTACGATCCGTATTTCGTCGAGGGACACGATCCCGAAATCATGCACCAGCTGATGGCCGGAACGTTGGATACGGTCGTCGCGAAAATAAAATCCATTCAGGATAAGGCCCGCAACGACGGGGTAACGGAACGTCCCCTATGGCCGATGATTATTTTGAGGACTCCAAAGGGCTGGACGGGGCCTCGGATGGTGGATGGAAAACAAGTAGAAGGAACGTGGCGCGCGCACCAGGTGCCGCTCGCCGAACTGGCCACGAAGCCCGACCATTTGCGTGCGTTGGAAGAGTGGATGAGAAGTTATCTCGCGGAAGAATTATTCGATCACACGGGAAAATTGATTCCTGAATTAGCGGATCTGGCGCCAAAGGGCCTGCGAAGAATGGGAGCAAATCCCCATGCCAATGGCGGCCTGCTGATGAAGGATCTGATGCTTCCGGAATTTCGCGACTACGCCGTTCCGGTCGTCGAGCCGGGAACGCAATTCGCCGAAGCTACGAAAGAGCTTGGCAAGTTTTTGCGGGACGTCATGAAAATGAATGACGAGACGAAAAATTTTCGCGTGTTCGGGCCGGATGAAACCGCTTCCAATCGCCTCGACGCCATCTATGGAGCTACCGACAAAATTTTAATGGAGCAGCTGCTTCCCACGGACGAGAATCTTTCCACCAACGGTCGCGTGATGGAAGTATTGAGCGAACACATGTGCCAGGGCTGGCTCGAAGGATATCTGCTGACGGGGCGCCACGGATTTTTTTCCTGCTACGAAGCGTTCATTCACATTGTCGATTCCATGTTCAACCAGCACGCGAAGTGGCTGAAGGTGACGAACGATATTTCCTGGCGGCGTCCCATCGCTTCGCTCAATTACTTGCTCACTTCGCACGTGTGGCGGCAGGATCACAACGGTTTCACGCACCAGGATCCGGGTTTCATCGATCTGGTGGTCAATAAAAAGGCGGATGTGGTTCGCGTGTATCTCCCTCCCGATGCGAACACGTTGCTCTCCGTTGCGGATCATTGCCTGCACAGCCGGCAATACGTAAACGTGATCGTGGCGGGAAAGCAGCCCGCGCTGCAATATCTCGACATGCAGTCCGCCATTCAGCATTGCACGGCGGGAATCGGCATATGGGATTGGGCAAGCAACGATGAGGACGGCGAGCCCGACGTGGTGGTCGCGAGCGCGGGAGATATCCCAACGCTCGAGGCGCTCGCGGCGGTTGACTTGCTGCGGCAGCATTTTAAGGATTTGCGCATACGATTCATCAACGTGGTGGACTTGATGACGCTGCAACCCGAGAGCGAACACCCGCACGGATTGCCGGACAAAGAGTTCGATTCCATGTTCACGGTGGACAAGCCCATTATTTTTGCGTTTCATGGATACCCGTGGCTCGTTCACCGGCTCACCTACCGCCGCACGAATCACGACAATCTCCACGTGCGCGGATATAAAGAAGAGGGAACTACCACCACTCCGTTCGACATGACGGTGATGAATGACATGGACCGCTTTCATCTCGCGGCGGACGTGGTGGACCGTGTGCCGCGCCTGCAGCGAATCGGCGCGCACTTTAAACAGATGCTGCGTGATAAATTGATCGATCATAAGGAGTACGTCATGCGCGTCGGCGACGACATGCCGGAAATCAAAAATTGGAAGTGGCCTTATTAAGAGCGATCTCGATGGAAGCAATCCGGTTCTGTGCAAACTGTAACTCGACCTTTCAGGGGCGAGTGTTTAGACGCTGGTGCACCAAAACCCCCGCCTGTGAAGAGGCAGGCTACAGCGGTTGCTTGTAACGACATGATGGGTCGGGCTGAGCGTGTTGTGCATTGTGAATCGTGGTGTCAGTCACGACGTTCAGGGACGCGAAACGCAGGGGCTTTACAGGCTGCGGAAAAAGTATTTATTTTGTCATTCTGAGCGAAGCGAAGAATCTCTCTTCGATTGTAAGTACACGAAAACAAAAGAAAGAGAGATTCTTCGCTTCGCTCAGAAGCACAAAGCCGCGGGTTTCTCCGCAACCTGTTTAGCCCTTGAAGGCTCATGATCGAATCTGTGTTTCTACTTGGCGCGAGGAAATTAGCGTGCGGAAAAAATCCGAATGAACATTCTCGTTTTGAACGCCGGCAGTTCGAGCTTGAAGTGCCAGATCATCGCCACGGATCTCGAACGCATTCGCGAGAACAAAGATCTGCGCCTGATGCGCGGTGAGGTGGAGCGCATCGGCGGCGAAGCGGTTGTCACCGTGCAGAGCGGAAAAAGTCCCAAGCACACGCTCACCGCCTCCCTGAAAGACATGACCGCCGCAACGGATTTCCTGATTCGCTGGGCGGCCTCGCCGGAATCCGGCGTTTCCGAAATTCAGAGCATCGCCGATATCCAGGCGGTAGGGCATCGCGTCGTTCACGGAGGCGAATCCTTTTCTGCCTCGGTCCTGATTACGAACGATGTGATCGCGGACATCGAAAAGTGCATCGATCTCGCACCTTTGCACAATCCCATCAACTTGCGCGGCATCCGAGCCACCACAGATTTGCTCGGCCCGAAAATTCCTCAAGTCGCCGTGTTCGATACGGCGTTTCACCACTCGCTTTCAGAGCGCTCTTATCTGTATGCGATTCCGTATCACTTATATCTGCGCTACCGAATTCGCCGTTACGGCTTTCATGGCATTTCCCACCGCTACATGGCGTATCGCTACCGCACGATTCGTAATTTGTCGAAGGAGCAGACAAACATCATCAGCCTGCACCTGGGAAATGGCTGCTCGGCGGCCGCGATTCTCGGCGGAAAATCCGTGGACACTTCGATGGGCATGACGCCGCTGGAGGGCCTGGTGATGGGCACGCGCTCGGGCGATCTTGATCCCGCCGTGCTCGGATTTATCGCCGCGAAGGAAGGGATTTCCATTCATGAAGTGGAGACCATGTTGAACAAGCATTCCGGTTTGCTGGGAATTTCCGGTCTCACGCACGACATGCGCGTGTTGCAACAGCAGGTGGCCGAGCACCAGGACCGCCGCGCGAAGCTCGCCATCGAAATGTTCTGCTACCGCGCCCGCAAATATATCGGCGCCTATCTGGCCGCGATGGGCGGCGCGGATTCCATCGTGTTTACGGGCGGCATTGGCGAAAATTCGCCAGAGGTGCGGGCGGGAATTTGCGAAGGCCTTGAGTGGGCCGGCTTGGCACTGGACCCAGTAAAAAATCAGAAAACGGCTGGCGCCGAAGGACCAATTACGAAGGAAGGTTCGCGTCTCGCCGCTTACGTAATTCCCACGGACGAAGAACTGCTTATTGCGAGGGATACGGCGCGATGCATCCTGGGCGAAAAAGACCCGCAATAAATAATTCACCGCCGTAAAAATATTTCACAAGTTGAGAGCGCCTATTATTGCTTGGTGGAAGTACCGGGCGCCCGGGCAGGCGCGGCGGTCTGCGCGGCGATGTTTACCTGCTCGCCCTGCTCCAGCGCGTCCGGAGGATTAATCACGATGCGGTCTCCCGGATCAACTCCTTGCAGAATTTCCAGCGAATTTCCAAAGTCGCGCCCAATCGTAATTTTTTTCAATTCGATGCGGTTGTCTTGCCCAACGACGGCTGCCATCGATCCATCGGGGCGAAACAAAATGGCGTTAATCGGCAGGGAAAGGCGTTGCGCTGTGACCCTCACGTCAAAATGGACTTCCGCGTATGCGCCCGGCAGCAGGGTGCCCGAAGGATTGGGCACATCCACTTCGGTCAGCAAGGTTCGCGTGCTCGGATCGATGGAATTCGCGGTGCGCACCACTTGGCCGCAGAAATTCTTTTGCGAAAGCTCCGCGAGTGTCAGGCACGCCTTTAATCCGGAATGAATCGAAGGCGAGTAGGATTGCGGCACGGCGACGAACACGCGCATCGGATCGATCTGCGCAAGGTCAAACATTTCCTTCGTGGCTGTCCCGCCGTTTCCCGCGTTGATCAGCGTCCCTGGATCCACGTTCCGCTGCGTGATGATTCCGGTGAACGGAGCATACACGCGCTTGAACGATTCGAGTTCTTCCAGGCGTTTTACGTTCGCGTCCGCTGACTGCACCATGGCCTGCTTCGCGGCGAAATCCCCGTTCGCGTTGTCCAGATCCTGCCGCGAAACGGAATCCGTCTTGATCAGATCCTGATATCGCGATGCGGTTAATTTGGAAAGATTGAGGTTCGCCTGCGCGGTGACGAGTTCTGCGCGCGACTGCGCCAGTTGCTGATCGATTTCCGGCGTGTCGATCTCGGCCAGAATTTCGCCTTTCTGCACGTGGCTGCCGATGTCCTTGTACCATTTTTTCAGGTAGCCATTCGTCCGCGCATAGATCGGAGACTCGACGTTGGGCTTGAGCGACCCGGGCAAAACCATTTCGGAGTCGGCATCGATTGGAGTTCCGTGAATCACAGAAACGTACGGTACGGAAGTTTGCTCGGTCTGCTGCGCGAGTGCCTTGTGCTCGCTCATGCGCTGCGAGACGGCGTAAATTCCGAGAATTGCGAAAATCACAAACACGATCAGAAACCAGCGAAGCAGCGCGCCGGGACCTCTCCTCGTGCCGCTTGGCTCGCCCTCCATTTTGGACTCGTCCTGCAACTGCACCTGATTTTCAGACATTCCCGATTTGCTCCCCTGCACTCATAAGCTCGCTAATTAATGCCCAGCTCCGCGTCCGTGACGCCTTCAACGATGCGTTTATTTTTGTGAATCAACGAAAATACGCATGGCACAAAATACAGTGTGGCGAAGGTGGCCACGATCAATCCGCCGATGACGGCCCGGCCCAGCGGCGCATTTTGTTCGCCGCCTTCTCCCAGTCCAAGCGAAAGGGGAACCATGCCGATAATCATGGCGACCGCGGTCATGATTACCGGACGGATGCGAACGTAGCCCGCTTGCGTGGCGGATTCCGCGGCGCTCAGCCCTTCATTCATCCGCTCGCGCGCGAACGAAACCATGAGGATGCTGTTCGCCGTCGCCACGCCCATGCACATGATCGTACCCGTCAAGGATGGCACGCTCAGTGTGGTATGCGTGAGCAATAAAATCCAGACAATACCTGCGAGCGCTCCGGGCAGCGCGGTGATGATAATAAACGGGTCGATCCAAGATTGAAAATTGATAACGATCAAAAAATAAATTAAAACGATGGCCACAGCCACGCCGGCCGTGAGTCCTGAAAACGAAGACGTCATGGTCGCGACCTGCCCGCGGCGAAAGAGTTGCGTGCCGCGCGGAAGTTTGCCCTTGAAATCGGCGAGCACTTTCTGGATATCCGCGTCCACGCCGCCCAGATCCCGTCCTTCCACCGATGAGTAAACATTCATCATGGATTGCGCGTCGTATTGGCTGAGCAAGGCGGGTTCGGCATTCACGCTCATGCCCACCATGTTGCCCAAAATTTGCGGCGTCGGATTTGTGGCCGAGGAAATCGGAATATTGTCGAGCGATTGCATGTTGTCGATTTTGTATTGCGGCGCCTGCACCGCTACGTTGTACTCATATCCGTTCAATGGATTTACCCAGAAAGACGGGGAGACCGTCGAACTGGAACTGAGCGTCAGCAACACGCTGTTGGCCACATCCGTCGGGCTCAGACCCACGGATTGCACGCGCGTGCGGTCAACATTCAGAAAGATAGCAGGGAAAGAACGCAACTGTTGCACGTGCACGTCCACCGCCCCGGGAATGTGTTGAATGCGATTCGCAATTTGCTCCGCAATCTGAAAATTGGTTTTCTCATTCGGGCCGATCAACTGCACGTCAATCGGGGCGGGCACGCCAAAATTCAGGATCTGGCTGATCATGTCCGCGGGCTGAAAGAAAAATTGCGTGCCGGGAAATTCCTTCGGCAGTTGCGCGCGCAATTCGTCCACATAATGCTTCGTCGATTCCTTGCGTCCCGGTTTCAGGCCGATCAAAATTTCCGCATCGGACTCGCCGATGACTCCGGAGTTGCTATACACCGTATTTACGGTGCTATTGAAGAGGCCAATATTGTCCAGAATATTTCCGAGGTCCTCCGGAGGAATCACCCTGCGGATTAAATTATCCACACCGTCCGCTTCTCGAGCGGTTTCTTCCACACGCTGTCCGGCGCGGGCGCGCATGTGCAAACGAATCAACCCGGCGTCCACCGAAGGAAAAAAATCGCGTCCCAGCAGCGGAATCAGGGCCAGGGAAGCCACGCAAAAAACCAGAAATAGTGTGATAAACAGCCACGCGCGCTCGATGCAAAACGCAAGAGATGTTCTGTATCCGTCGCGCATCCGATCGAACCCGTGCGTGAATCCGCGCTGTGTCCTTGAAAAGAAATCGTTTCCTGTGGCGTGTTCTTCCCCGTGGTGTTCTTTGAGCATATACATCGCCATGGTCGGAACGAGTGTGCGCGACAGCAGGTACGACGCAAGCATGGCGAACACCACGGCCTCGGCCAGCGGCACGAACAAAAATTTCGCCACGCCCGTCAGGAAAAACATCGGTACGAACACAATGCAGATCGATAGCGTGGAGACAAATGCGGGAATGGCAATCTGCTGCGCGCCATCCAGAATGGCCTGAATGATCTGCTTTCCCTGCGCCAGGTTTCGATTGATGTTTTCGATTTCCACCGTGGCGTCGTCCACCAGGATGCCCACAGCCAGCGCTAGTCCGCCCAGCGTCATCAAATTAATGGTTTCATGCAGCGCGCTCAAAATGGTGATGGAGATCAGTATGGAAAGCGGAATCGAAATCGCGATAATCAGGGTGCTGCGCCAGCTTCCCAGAAACAACAGAATCATCAGCGCCGTCAGGCACGCGGCCACCACGCCTTCTCGAACGACTCCTTGCACGGCAGCGCGGACAAAAATCGATTGATCGAACAGGGGAGTAATCACGGTTTGTGGCGGAACGAGATTCTTGATGATGGGCAGTCTTGCATACACTTCCGAAACGACCTTAAGTGTGGAGGTTTCCCCGGTTTTATAGATAGCCATCAAGACTCCACGCTGCCCATCCATACGTGCAATATTGACCTGCGGTGAAAACCCATCGCTTACATAGGCGACGTCTTTTACATAAATGGTCGCGCCATTCGTGGTCTTGATCGGCAAATTATTCAACGCCGCAAGCGTATCCGGCGATCCATTCATTTCGACGTTGAATTCGGTCGACCCCATCTTGACCGTGCCCGAAGGCAACACCAAATTTTGCGCGGAGATCGCGGTGATCACATCGGTCGGGGATAAACCTTTGGCCTGCAAGGCCGGAATATCCAGGTTCACGGATACTTGCCGCTGCTTTCCTCCATAAGGCCACGGGATGGCGGCCCCTTGCACGGTCGCCAATTGATTGCGTACCAGGTTTGCTCCGAAATCAAATAATTCCTGCTCCGATAATCCATCGCCCCTCATGCCCAGTTGCAGCACGGGCACGCTGGACGCCGAATACGTAATGATGAGCGGCGGCGAAATGCCCGGGGGCAATTGACGAATAATCGTTTGGGAGAGGGCAGTGATTTGTGTGACACCTACGTGAACGTCCGCGCCCGGTTGAAAGAATACTTTGATGATCGAGCGTCCGGCCACCGTCTGCGACTCGGTGTGCTCGACGTTATCCACAACTGTTGTTAGAAAACGCTCGTAGGGAGACACGATGCGGTCTTCCATTAATTGTGGTGACAAACCCGAGTAGTTCCACGCGACCGCCACCACGGGAATATCGATGTTTGGGAATACGTCGGTGGGCGTGCGCTGCAGAACGATTGGCGTCATCAATACAATGATGAGCGCCAGCACAATAAACGTATAAGGTCGCCGCAGGGCGATTCGAACGATCCACATAAAATGAGCCTCAAACTTGTATCACAGCTTACCGCGAATAAAGCGAAAAGCGGAACCCCGACATGCAGGGCTTATCGTTATGAAACTGTTCAGAATTGGATGCCTTGAATGAGGGTTACGTTTCATTTCTTATTGCCGGGCGGCTCCCGCTTCGCTGTTCGTAGTAAGCTTCAACGCGGAATTTTACCGTTCATTCCGGATTTATTTTCTATCTGTTTTACATGTGTCGAATATTTTTTGCGTCCATGGAAACTGCGCGGATCTGCGAAATAGCCAAGCGGGAGTGAAGAAACAGTGATTCGCATGGTACCGCGGTTAGGTTTTTATTAAAAAATTAAATTGAATGATTGAATTTTTTTTTGCGTTGCTGGTATAGTATTCGTCGCGGGTGGGGATATTCAAAGCAATTTATAAATGGAATTTTAGATTTACCCGTGTAAGAGATCGGCGGAATCAATGCATGTTTTACTGCCGGCTTGTATCCCCCCTTCAAAGCGAATAGAGAGCGCCGTCCAGGAAGTAAATATTAGGCCGGATATGCGGTCAAACGAGAGGCGCTAAGGACCATTTTTGCATGCACCTCGGGGTGTGTTCCGAGGGGCGACACGTATGGCGCAAATTTTTCATCACAGCACAAACACCATTGCTCGCGTCAGTATTTACGGCGCGGTTATCCTGATTGGAATACTGGGGTATGCCGCAAACGTCGTAAATCAGACCTCCTATGTCACGGAGGTGCATAACGCGCTACCCCAGCCGGTGCCCTTCAGCCACAAGCACCATGTGGGCGAACTTGGGCTGGATTGCCGCTATTGCCATACTTCGGTCGAAGTTTCGTCCTCGGCGGGCATGCCCCCGACCCAAACTTGCATGACCTGCCATTCGCAGATCTGGACGAGCGCGCAAATCCTAGAGCCGGTCCGCGTCAGCTACCGGGACTCGACGCCTATTTCCTGGACCAGAGTCAATGCGCTGCCCGACTTTGTTTATTTCAACCACAGCATTCATATCGCCAAGGGCGTTGGCTGCACCACTTGCCACGGGCCCGTTGCCGAAATGAACATTACCTGGCGCGAGAATACTCTTTACATGCGCTGGTGCCTCGATTGCCATACGGCGCCGCAGAAGTATCTGCGCCCGAAGTCCGAAGTGTTTAATGCCTTCTATAAGGCGCCTTCCGACCAGGAAACGTTGGGCAATCAGCTGATGATCGACTACAAGGTAAAGAAGTTGACCGACTGCGTGACGTGCCACCGCTAGAGTGCGCGGGCTGATTCAGCCCGCCAGATGCCAGACGATGAGGGATCAGGGTATTCATGGATAGCGATCGAAACAGCGCCGCTCAGCCCGATGTGGACATATCCGTATTGCGCAAATCCGCGAGCGCGGGTGACTCGCCTCGATATTGGCGCGGTCTGGATGAGCTGGCCGACACCCCGGAGTTTCAGAACCACAAGGAAAACGAGTTTCCGCACGGGGCAACCGACACTGAGGCGAAACTCGACCGCCGCGAATTGATGAAGGTCATGGCAGCCTCGGCCGCGTTTGCGGGGCTTACGGGCTGTACCAAGCTTCCCACAGAAAAAATCGTTCCCTACGTGAAGCAGCCGGAGCAGATTATTCCTGGAAAGCCGCTGTTCTACGCGACCGCTGTGACGCTCGGCGGCGTAGCAACAGGCGTCCTCGTCGAAAGCCACATGGCCCGGCCTACCAAGATTGAAGGCAATCCCGACCATCCGGGCAGCTTAGGCGCGACCGACGCATTTTCGCAGGCATCCGTCCTTGGGTTGTACGATCCGGATCGCTCGCAGGCAGAAGTTCATGATGGCCGCATAGGAAGCTGGTCAGAGTTTCAACATGAGCTGTTGTCAGCGCTTGGGCAGGAAAAAGGAAGTGGTGGCGGCGGCGTAAGGCTCCTGACCGGAACGATTACCTCTCCAACTCTTGGCGATCAGATCAGCACATTCCTCAAGGCGTATCCATCCGCTAAGTGGGTGCAGTACGAATCGGTTACACGGGACAATCTTCGCGAAGGCGCGAAGCTGGCTTTTGGCGAATATGCCAACCCGGTTTACCACTTGGATCAGGCCGAAGTCATAGTTGCGCTCGACTCCGACATCCTGACGAGCGGCCCGGGCAGCTTGCGCTACGCGCGCGAATTTGCGCGAAAGCGGCGCGTCGAAGGCACTGAATCGAAAATGAACCGCTTGTACTCGGTGGAGTCCACGCCGACGAATACAGGCAGCATGGCTGACCATCGCTTGCGTCTGAAAGCCGCTGAGGTTGAAGGCTTTGCGCGGCTCCTGGCCCGCGAGATTGGCTTGAGCGCTGTGGCTGCTCCGGCGGCGTCTCCCGCCATTCCTGCCAGCTGGATTCCGGCGCTCGTGCGCGACTTAAAAAAATATCCCGGCGCAACGCTGATTGTGGGAGGGGACCAACAGCCCGCCATCGTGCATGCCCTGGCGCACGCGATGAACCAGGCGCTAGGCAATTTTGGCAAAACCGTTGATTTCACCGCGCCGATCGAAGTCACCGCAGACAATCAGTGGAACGGCATTGGCCAACTGGCTGCGGATATTCGCGCCGGCAGCGTAACCACTTTGCTGATTCTGGGCAGCAATCCTGTGTATGACGCGCCTGCGGATCTGGATTTCAAATCCCTCGTTCCGAAAGTTGCGTTCAGCGCCCGCCTCGGCCTGTACGAGGATGAAACTTCGACGCTCTGCCACTGGCACGTGCCGGCCGCGCACGAACTCGAATCCTGGGGCGATGCGCGAGGGCATGACGGCACCGTGTCCGTCATCCAGCCGTTGATCGCGCCACTCTATAATGGAAAATCAGAGCTCGATTTCATGGTTGCGCTGAACGGGCAATCGAAGCCCAGCCACGATATCGTTCAGAATTACTGGCAGGCACAGCGCCCGAATGTGGCGCGCTTCGATGCGTTCTGGGAAAAGACATTGCGGGACGGAGTGGTCGCTGATTCAGCGCTACCCGCGAAGCAACTGAGTGTGAAATCGGGGGTTGGCTCGGATGCGCCTGCCGCAACCGCGCAGGCTCTGGAGATTGTTTTTCGTCCTGACCACACGATTTATGACGGGCGCTTCGCGAACAACGGTTGGCTTCAGGAATTGCCCAAACCACTCACTCTTCTGACGTGGGATTCCGTGGCGATGGTTAGCCCGAAAACGTCTGAGCGTCTCGGCGTGAAAACCGAAACGGCTGTCGAACTGAAATACATGGGTCGCACAATTGTTGCGCCGGTGTGGGTGATGCCGGGACACGCCGACGAAAGCGTAACGGTGTTCCTTGGCTATGGACGAACAAAGGCTGGGCGTGTCGGAACGAGCGCAGGATTCGACGCGGGTTGGATTCGCCCACTAGCCACACCCTGGATTGGCGCCGGCCTGGAAGTTAACAAAACGGGCGATGCTTGGGCATTGGCGTCCACGCAGACACAAAGCACGATGGAAGGCCGCGAGCCAATTCGCATCGCCACTCTTGATGAATATCAGAAAGAGCCGACCTTTGCACAGGCCGACGCGCAGACAAATCCGCTCTCGCTTTATCCCGAAGTGAAGTACGAAGGCAATGCGTGGGGCATGGCTGTTGACTTAAATGCATGCACGGGCTGCGGCGGATGCGTCGTTGCCTGCCAGGCGGAAAATAATATTTCCGTCGTTGGAAAGAAGGAAGTTCGCATTGGCCGTCACATGCACTGGATCCGCATTGACCGCTATTACGAGGGCGGCATGGACGATCCGGGCACGTACCACGAGCCCGTGATGTGCCAGCACTGCGAAGACGCCCCCTGCGAAGTGGTTTGCCCTGTGGCCGCCACGGTGCACAGCGACGAAGGCCTGAACGAAATGGTCTACAACCGCTGCGTGGGCACGCGCTACTGTTCGAACAACTGCCCGTACAAGGTACGCCGCTTCAACTTCTACCTTTATTCTGATTGGGATACGCCGAGTTTGTTCGGCATGCGCAATCCGAACGTCAGCGTGCGCAGCCGCGGCGTGATGGAGAAGTGTTCGTACTGCGTGCAGCGCATCAACGCTGTAAAAATTGACGCCGAAAAGCAGGATCGGCCCATCAAGGACGGCGAGATTGTCACCGCTTGTCAGCAGTCCTGCCCGTCGGAAGCGATCGTGTTCGGTAACATTAATGATCCGAACAGCGCGGTTTCCAAACTGAAGGCCAAGAACCGGAATTACAAATTGCTGGAAGAATTGAATACGCGGCCGCGCACGACCTACTTGGCGAAGCTGCGCAATCCGAATCCAGAAATTGAGAAAGTGGCGGCAGTTTAAAGTGGTTAAAGCGGAATGACAAATGGCAGATAGCCCAACCAATAAACTGGCAGCGGCAGAGATCATGAACGCGCCGATCCTCGGCCCGGGGCATGACTTCGCCTCCGTAACGGACAAAATCAGCGCGATTGTTCTGACCAAGCGAACGCCTCTGTGGTGGATCGTCGGATTCTTGATTACATTTGCCCTGACCTCCATGCTCATGGTCGCGGTCACCGTGGTTCTGGTGTATGGCGTTGGCGTATGGGGAATCACGATTCCCATTGGCTGGGGCTTTGCGATCGTTAACTTCGTCTGGTGGATCGGTATCGGTCACGCTGGCACGCTGATTTCAGCGATTTTATTGTTGCTGCGCCAGCAATGGCGCACGTCCATCAATCGCTTTGCCGAGGCCATGACGATTTTCGCCGTGGTTTGCGCCGGTTTGTTTCCTCTGCTGCACATGGGCCGTCCCTGGCTCGGCTACTGGCTGTTTCCGTACCCGGACACGATGAAGCTGTGGCCTAACTTCAGAAGCCCGCTCGTCTGGGACGCTTTCGCGGTTTCCACCTACGCGACGGTTTCGCTCCTGTTCTGGTTTATCGGCTTGATTCCGGACTTTGCCACATTGCGCGATCGCGCCAAAAATCGTCCGGCAAAAATTATTTATGGTTTGCTGTCGATGGGTTGGCGGGGTTCTGCGGTTCATTGGGAACGGCACGAAACGGCATCGTTGCTTCTCGCGGGTCTCGCGACGCCGCTTGTGCTGTCCGTGCACACCATCGTCAGTTTTGACTTTGCGTTCGGCATTGTGCCCGGCTGGCATGCCACGATTTTCCCGCCGTACTTCGTGGCGGGCGCGATTTATGCCGGCTTCGCGATGGTGTTATCTCTGGCCATTCCCATTCGAAGATTGTTTCACCTGGAAGATTTCATCACCATGCGCCATCTGGATAACATGGGCAAGGTGCTACTGGCCACAGGGCTGATTGTCGGCTACGGGTACATGATGGAAGCATTCATGGCCTACTACAGTGGTAATGTGTATGAACGCTTCATGATCTTGAACCGCATGACGGGCACATACTCCCCGATATATTGGACTCTGATTGCTTGCAACATTGTGACGCCACAGTTTCTATGGTTCCGGAAAGTGCGCGCAAAAATTGGTGCGCTGTTTGCCATTGCCATGGTCGTTAACCTGGGCATGTGGCTTGAGCGGTTTGTCATTGTCATCACGAGCTTGCATCGCGATTTTCTGCCTTCCTCGTGGGGCACGTACATTCCAACGCGATGGGATTTCGCGACGTTTTTTGGAACAGTTGGGCTGTTTTTATTCCTGTTTTTCCTCTTTATTCGCTATTTGCCGCTGATTTCGATTTTCGAAATGAGGACCCTCGTGGCGAGCGAGGAAGAGAAGAAGGTCGCCGGTTAATGCAGTCGTCGAAAGTTTACTTTTTGCTAATGGCTAAGGTGCGATGAAGCAACGCGAAACGATTTACGGATTAATGGCGGAATTTGCCACTGCAGAGCAATTGCTTGAGGCGGCTCACAACACTCATGAGGCGGGATACCGGCGCATCGATGCCTTTGCTCCGTTTCCGATCGAAGGGCTGGCGCACGCGGTTGGCTTTCAGCGTACGCGCTTGCCTCTGGTTGTCTTGTTGGCCGGCATTCTGGGTGGGATCTCTGGATTCTCGCTGCAGTATTACGCGGCGGCCATCAGTTACCCGCTGAATGTGGGTGGACGGCCCCTCAATAGCTGGCCCGCGTTTATCCCCGTTACGTTTGAATTAACAATTCTGTTTGCTTCGCTCGCAGCTGTATTCGGCATGCTGGCGATGAATGGCCTGCCTACACCGTATCATCCAGTGTTCAACGTGCCGCGCTTTGCGCTGGCATCGCGAGACAGATTTTTTCTGTGCATCAAAGCGCGCGATCCCATGTTTGATCTGGAAATCACAAAAAATTTTATGCTGACCCTGCACCCGCGCGAGGTGACCGAAATTGAACCTTAGCGCGAATCCGACAAAACCGATTACGGGTCGCTGGATGTTTGCTGCCGTAAGCCTGTTATTCGTGTTGTGCGCAGGCTGCCGTCTCGACATGCATGTGCAGCCACGCTACAACCCGTACGACCCTACGGATTTTTTTGGGGACGGGCAATCCGCGCGCCTTCCGGTGGAAGGCACGGTGTCGCGCGGCGATCTAAAACTCGGGCCGAACGAACTTTTTTATTCCGGGAAATTAAATGGACAGCCGTCGGATGTCTTTCCGTATCCGGTGACGCAGCAAATCGTGGAACGCGGCCGTGAACGCTACAACGTGTTTTGCTCTCCATGTCACGGATTTACGGGCGATGGAGACGGCATGATCGTGCAGCGCGGCTTCCGGCATCCGCCGTCGTTTCATGAGGACCGACTGCGGACCGCTCCGGTGGGGCATTATTTTGATGTAATCACCAATGGCTTTGGAGTGATGTATCCCTACGCCTATCGCATACCGGTGGCGGACCGCTGGGCCATTATTTCCTACGTGCGCGCGCTGCAACTTAGCCGGCAGATGCCTATTGCCGATGTGCCGGACGACGAACGCGCGAAACTGACAGGTCATACGAAATGATGGGCGAAATGACGGGCAAATCGAGATGATCGACACGAGAGAAACTACATTGAAATTGGAAGGCCTGCACATGAAAGTGGGCGCGGCGGGCGCGGTAGTGGTTGCGGTCTGTGTCGCTGCGGCCATCGCCGACAAAGTAGAATTTTTCCACGCGTACCTTGTCGCGTTCCTTTTCTGTTTGGGAATTACGCTTGGCTCCACAGCGCTCCTCATGGTGCAGCACCTGACTGGTGGCCGCTGGGCGCTGGTGATTCGCCGCATCCTCGAAGCCGGCAGCCGCACTTTGCCGCTGATGGCCGTGGCGGCGCTTCCCATCATCGTTGGAATGAAAACTTTGTACACTTGGTCGCGCCCCGGGCAAACCGACCCTACGGTCGTGGCCAAAATTGGTTTTCTCAATCCCCAATTTTTTGTCATCCGCATGATTTTTTATTTTGCCGTGTGGTTCATGCTGACATATTTCCTGAACAAGTGGTCGAGGGAAGAAGACTCGGGCGGAGCAGGCTTGCAGCTCTGGATGCGCCTCGAAGGATTCAGCGGAATCGGTTTGGTGATCTATGGTTTCACCATCACCTTTGCCAGCATCGATTGGTCGATGTCGCTTGAGCCGCGATGGTATTCCACAATATATGGAATGCTTTTTATGGTTGGGCAGGCGCTTGTGGCTCTGGCATTTTCCATTCTCATGCTGATCTGGCTTTCCGAGCACAGGCCGCTTTCACAGGTCGTGCGGCCGGCGCAGTTTCAGGATCTGGGAAGTTTTCTGCTGACGTTCATCATGCTGTGGGCCTACATGGAATTTTCGCAGTGGCTGATTATCTGGGGCGGCAATCTGACCGACGAGATTCCCTGGTACATTCGCCGCATGGAAGGCGTGTGGGGCCATGTGGCGTTGCTGTTGATCATTCTATGCTTCGCGTTTCCATTTTTTTTGCTGCTCTTCCGCGATGTGAAACGAAGGAAGCGGTCTCTGTTCATCGTGGCGGTCCTCGTCATTCTGATGCGCCTGGTGGACATGTACTGGATGGTTTTGCCTGCGTTTGGCGGAGGTAGCATTCGGCTCACGTGGATGGATGTGGCGCTTCCCGTGGGAATGAGCGGAATGTGGTTTGCATACTTTCTCTACCAGCTGGGGCGCATGCCGTTGTTGCCGGCGCATGATCCGCGCATGGAAGAAATTATCGAGCAGGCGGCTGAATACCATGCATAAACCACACAACGCTTCCGCGACTCCGGGCTACGAAGCACGCGATACCAACGTAGGCGCAATCGTCAATTTTCTTGCGATTCTCGCGGTCGTGCTGGTGCTTTCGGGACTCGTTTGCTGGGGCATGTTCAAGATCTTTTCCACACACGCGGTTAACCAGCCGGCTACCGATTCGCCTTTCGCGGACACACGCCAGCTGCCGCTCGGTCCGCAACTGCAGGTCAACCCGCGCGAAGATTGGCTGAAGTTTCGCCGTGGCCAGGAAGACTCGCTACAAACGTATTCGTGGGAAAATCAGTCGGCGGGACTCGCTCGCGTTCCGATACAACTCGCCATGGAATTACTCGTGAAAAAGGGAGTACCCGTACAAGGCGCGCCGCAAACCCAGCCTGCCGAAGAGAATAAGCCGATGGAGGCAGGGAGGAACAAGCAATGAGATCTAAATTTTACAGCGTGATCCTTATGACATTGTCCGGGCTAACCGCATTACCGGCGGCTGCCCAACAAAGCACGACACCCGCGATCCTGAAGAAAGTGGGCATCCAGCAAAATCTGAATTCGCAGATTCCGCCGAACCTCGAGTTTCGCGACGAAACCGGTAAAGCGGTGCGAATCGGCGATTTTTTTGGAAAAAAACCGATCGTACTTTCACTGGTTTACTTCGATTGTCCCGCGCTGTGCACGGAAGTATTGAACGGGGAGCTGCGTACGATGAACGCGATCTCCCTGAACCTGGGTCCGGATTTCGAAGCCGTGACCGTAAGTTTTGAGCCGAAAGATACTCCGGCGCTCGCCAAAGCCAAGCGCGATGTGTACATCGGCCAGTACGGCCGCCCGGGCGCTGTGGATCACTGGCACTTTCTGACCGGCGACCAGCAATCGATTGATGCGCTCACGAACGCGAGCGGATTTCAGTACGCCTACGACCCCGCCATCAAGCAGTACGCGCACGCCGCCGCGATCATGGTGCTGACTCCCGAGGGCCGCATCGACCGCTATTTTTACGGCGTGATCTATCCCGCGCGCGATTTCCGGCTCGGCCTCGTGGAAGCGTCGCAGGGAAAAATTGGAACGATCACCGATCATGCTTTGTTGTATTGCTACCAGTACGATCCGATGACGGGAAAGTACGGCGTGGTCATCATCAATGTGCTGCGCATTGCGGGCGGTTTGACGGTGCTGGTGCTCGGATTGTTCATGACCATCATGTTTCTTCGCGAACGCAAGCATCCGACCGGCGTTCCGCCGGCGGTCGATGCAAGGACGCGCTGAGGATAACGACGTGAGGATACGATCTTGATGCAGAGTATGCCATTTCAGCCGGAACAGGCTTCGTCCATTGCGAAGTCTGTCGACGAGCTATATCTATTTTTAACGCTCGTGACGGTATTTTTTACGGCGCTGATTTTTTCGGTCATTTTTTATTTCATGATCCGCTACCGCCGGCGCTCGCCGGGCGAACGCCCCAAGCAAATTGAAGGGAATTTCCCGCTGGAAGTCCTGTGGACGGCGATCCCGACCCTGATCGTTGCCGTAATTTTTGTGTGGAGCTCCATGCTGTATTTCAAAAATTCGGAAGCTCCGAAGGGCTCGATGGAGATTTTTGTCACCGGCAAGCAGTGGATGTGGAAAATAGAGCATCCTGAAGGGCAGCGTGAGATCAACGAACTGCATGTGCCGCTCGGGCGCCCCGTGAAGCTGACGATGACTTCGGAAGACGTGATTCACGATTTTTTTGTTCCCGCATTCCGTGTGAAAAAAGACGTTCTGCCCGGTCGCTACACTTCGCTCTGGTTCACGGCCACGAAGGTGGGAACCTTTCACTTATTCTGCGCACAATATTGCGGAGCGTTCCATGCAGGAATGATCGGCTCGATCATCGTGCAGGAACCGGACGAATATGAGCGCTGGCTCGCGGGCGGCACACCTGGCGAGTCGATGGAACAGGCCGGGGAAAAAGTATTTCAGTCGAGCGGGTGCTCCACCTGCCACACGCCAGACGGCGCGGGTCTTGGGCCGTCGCTCCTGGGCGTGTACGGCAAGCCAGTCAAACTGGTCGGCGGCGAAACGGTGACAGCGGACGATGCCTATGTTCGCGAATCCATCCTGCAGCCCAAGGCCAAAATCGTATTGGGCTACACTCCGATCATGCCGACGTTCCAGGGACAGCTGACGGAAGAGCAGATTAACAACGTGATTGCCTACATTCGCGCGCTCGGCAAGTCGCAGCCGAAATCAAAGGAAGAGGGGAAGCAATGAGTACGGCCACGCTGGAACCACGCGTGCAAACTCCGCGCAATTACCTGAACGCGGACTACGGCTGGAAATCCTGGCTGTTTACGCTGGACCACAAGCGCATCGCGCTATTGTACCTGGTTTCGGTCACGTTCTTTTTCATGATTGGCGGCTCGTTCGCCGTCCTGATGCGTATTCACCTGACCGAACCGCAGGGCGCGCTTGTGCAACCGGAGACCTACAACAAGCTGTTCACGCTGCACGGCGTGATCATGGTTTTCTTTTTCCTGATTCCGTCGATACCGGCGGTGCTCGGAAATTTCCTCGTGCCGCTGATGGTCGGGGCGCGCGACCTTGCCTTTCCAAAACTCAAC
>Ga0075522_10000607_pt1 | contig 26235 bp, 29 predicted proteins | sample NGEPerA_FD_74796 | JGI IMG/M metagenome (GOLD analysis project Ga0075522, IMG submission 74796) | Arctic peat soil microbial communities from the Barrow Environmental Observatory site, Barrow, Alaska, USA - NGEE PermafrostL2-A | ecosystem: Environmental > Terrestrial > Soil > Wetlands > Peat ...
CCTCAACAGCGGCACCGGTGTGGACAACACCCACAAACGCATTCGCACGCCCAACGCGCCGAGTCTGGTGGTGATCGACAAAAGGTCCGGCAAACTTGTCGCACGGGACTACGAGCACATCGCCCCAGACATTTTCCATTGCACCTGGTCATCGCCATCCATGGCGGAAGTGAACGGCCGTCGCTTGATCTTTTTCGCGGGCGGGAATGGTGTGGTCTATGCCTTTGAACCCTTTAACGGTGCGGCGCCGGGCCGACGGTTCTCCCGCCAAATTAAAAACGGCATGGCGCTTCGACTTTGACCCCACCGCGCCAAAAAGCGACATTCATCGCTACCTCAGCAATCGGCGCGAAGGCCCCAGCAACATTTATGGCATGCCGGTTTTTTGCCAGGGCCGGCTTTACGTGGCGGGCGGCGGCGACATCTTCTGGGGAAAAGTTCAAGCGTGGATCAAGTGTATCGATCCCTCGAAGACCGGGGACATCACCACCAGCGGCTTGGTTTGGTCTCGTCCGTTGGAGCGCCATGTCCTGTCCACCCCGGCGATTCGGGACGGCCTGGTTTACATCGCCGACTGTGGACGCCATGTCTATTGCATGGACGCGGCGACCGGCCAGACGATTTGGACGCGCGACATTCAGGGGGATGTCTATTCGTCACCGCTGGTTGCTGATGGCAAAGTCTATGTCGGTTCGCGCAACGGCGACCTATGGGTCTTCACTGCGGACCGTGAAGGAAAGGTTCTGGCCAAGGTGGCGATGGGGGGCGCCATCAGCGGCACCGCTACCGCAGCCAACGGCGTCCTGTTTGTTTCGACGGCCAACCGGCTTTATGCGTTAGCGAACACCGCGCGATGACGAATTCGGCGGGTATTCGCCCGAGTATTCCTCGCGAGATCCGCTTGCTTTGTTTTAGCATTTTCTGGCAGGCTCGCACCGTGATCCAAACTCAATACCCTGCGCGCCGAAACCGCCATATTTTCTTCGCCTTGCTGCTGCCGCTCCTGATCTTCGGCGGGCAATCGTCTCGGGCGGAATGGCCCGAGTTTCGCGGGCCGTGGGGTGACGGCCACGTCTCGGCCCCGGGCGACACGAATCTCCTCGGTCTGCCGTTGCATTGGAGTGAAACGGAGAATATTAAATGGAAGACCGCCATCCCCAATCGCGGGTGGTCCACACCCGTGGTCATGGGCAATCAGGTGTGGATGACCGAGGCCACGGAGGACGGTCATGATTTCTTCGCCGTCTGTGTGGACGCCGATTCGGGAAAAATACAATTCACCGTGCCCTTGTTTCATTCCGAAAACCCGGAACCGCTGGGCAATGGCGCTTCCATGAATTGCTATGCGACCCCCTCGCCGGTCATCGAGCCGGGTCGCGTCTTTGTCCATTTTGGCAGCTTCGGCACGGCCTGCCTGGACACGCAAAATGGCGATGTCCTTTGGAAACGCAATGATCTGCCTTGCCGGCATTATCGCGGGCCGTCCTCTTCCTTGGTTTCTTGCCAAAACCTGGTGATACTGACGATGGACGGCGTGGACCTCCAATATCTTGTTGCTCTCGATAAACGGACTGGCGCAACCGTCTGGAAAACGAGCCGCTCCGTCGAGTGGAATGACCAGGACACGACCAGCCAGATGGTCAAAGACGGCGACCACCGCAAGGCCCACAGCACGCCGCTCATCGTGACGATCGGCGGGAAACTCCAGATGCTCAGCGCCGGGGCCAAAGCCGCGTATGGCTACGACCCTCTGACCGGCAAGGAACTTTGGCGCGTGCAATATAATGATTTCTCGGCGGCTCCGCGCCCGTTGTATCAGGACGGCGTCGCCTACTTCGTCACCGGTTTGGCAAAAACCGAACTGATTGCCGTCAAGACCGACGGGCAAGGCGACGTTACAAGTTCGCATGTGCTTTGGCGGCTCAGAACGCACGTTGGCAAATACGCCTCGCCTCTGTTAGTGGACGGGCTTATTTATACTGTGGCGGAGCAGAGCTTCGTCACCTGCGTCGATTCCGCCACGGGACAAGTCGTCTGGACCGAGCGCATTGGCGGCAGCTATGCCGCCTCCCCAATTTTCGCCGACGGACGCCTGTATTTTTTCAGTCAGGAAGGCACAACCACCGTTCTCAAACCGGGCCGCACCTTTACCGCGCTGGCCACAAATTCTTTGGCGGACGGCTTCATGGCTTCGCCGGCGGCCTCCGGCAGATCATTCTTCCTCCGCACCAGATCGAGCCTCTACCGAGTCGAATCCACGGCGGCCAAGGTCTATTAACGCCACCCTTCCCGTGCGCATAATCGAACGAAGCAAAAATCGGTTTGCCAAAAGTCATAATGGCTAAGATTCCGCAGCGGCGTATTTTGATTGTCGATGACGAACCATCCGTTGGCAAAACGGTGGCGATGGTGCTTGAACTCGACGGGCATAGTGTGGAGGTGGCCGGCTCCGGCGAAAGCGCCATCGCCTTGTTCCAGCCGGGCAAGTTCGATCTGGTCATTACCGACTACTTAATGGAAGGGATGAGCGGGGGCGAATTGGCCGCCGCCCTCAAAGCCCGCGACCCGAAGCAGCCCATCGTCTTGATGACGGCCTACGCCGAGACACTGGAAAGTTCCGGCAATGATTCCATGGGCGGGGTGGATTACATCCTTCACAAACCCTTCATGGTCGGACATCTTCGCCAGGCGATCACCGCGCTGGCGCGAACCGGTCCGGCGTAAAACAGACTTCGAAGTAAATCAGGATTGACCAGGGACAAAAAACACGACAAGCTAAACACGGTGAAAGCAGTTATTCCAGCACCAGCATGGCTTCGCAACGCAATGGCCGATTCCTCGAAGCGGCGGACTACGTCAGAAAAGGCGCTCCTCCAGACTCAGAACATGCTCAAACATCGGAAGCGGAGATCGCCCGCCAAGTCCGCCGACTCCTCAAATGGTCCGGTCAAACGGGCTGCTTAATTCCGCCAAATCGGTTCAGGGCGCTCATCCTCGTTTCCAACGACACTTCGGAACACACAGTCTATTATGACACCGATCAAAACCGGGCAGTCAAAGTAACTTTCCCAGGAGAATTTGGATGGAAGCCAACGCTGGAGAAGGGACGCTGGAACTTGGGCGTTGCGGCCCCGTTGGATTATTTGCGCCGATGGCGCTTGTTTAACGAAGTTTTTGGGGATGACGTGCGGCTTGAAGGAGTAGCGCTTTCCAAAGGACCCGTGATGGCCCTTTGCAGCAAGGTCGAACCGATGTCCGCCGTGATTTCTCAACCATGGCACGAAGCGGCAGACCCCAACTCTCCCGCGCCGGAAGACAGGGAAATTGCGACGTTTCTACGGAGATTGGGATGCGAGCCTTTGCCTGGTCCTTCGGCGGCTGGCAGCGAGTTGGTGACGGCGTGGTATTATTGGACGCGTTTCCCGACAATTTCGTCAAGACCGAGTCTGGCGTTATACCGATTGATCTGCTAATCACGCAATGGGAGGAATAGGCGATTGGCCGGGGATGCTGGCCGTCTCTTAGTTGCATCCGTTATCGACGCGCACCTTGCCACTTTGCGCCAGGTCAACTAATCTCGCCCCATGGCTGATCAATCCATTCGAGTGGAATACAATCAGGACTTGGAGCCTCTGGAACAATTGCTTTCGAGCGTCCAGCGGGACGGAGATTTTTTTACCGCCGGTGCCGTTGAAATTCCAATGCCGAGGGTGGAAATCGAGGGCGTGGGCGTGCTGTCATTTCCTGTTCCGCCAAGCCAAGTCGCCGCGCTTCTCGGGCAGGCAACCCGCGCGCCTTACGGGCGCGGCGAGGCAACCATCCTCGACGAATCGGTGCGCAAAGTGTGGCAAGTGCCGCCGGACAAAGTGCGCCTCGGCGGCAAGTCGTGGACGGCCAGCTTTGACGGAATCCTCAAGCAAGTCATTGCCGGACTCGGCTGCGAGGGCCTGAAGGTGTCCGCCGAATTGTATAAACTGCTCGTGTACGACGAGGGTGGATTTTTTCTGGCGCATCGAGACACCGAAAAAACAGACGGCATGTTCGGCACGCTTATCCTCGTGCTGCCGTCCGCGCATTGCGGCGGCCAGTTGGTGGTTCGGCACGCGGGGCGCGAGGCTGAGGTTGACCTGAGCCATGCGGACTTTTCGGAAGTGAGCTTCGCAGCCTTCTACGCGGATTGTGAGCACGAAGTGCGGCCCATTACGGAGGGCAACCGTGTTTGCCTGGTTTATAATCTCATCCAAAGGCGCGGGACGACGGATAAAGGCCAATCGTTGCAGCCGCCTGGTTATGAAAAGGAAATTACGGCGATGGCGAAGTTGCTGGAAAAAAACCTTTCCGCGCCGGGCGCGCCAGCCAAACTCACCTGGCTGCTTGAACATCACTACAGTCCCGACGGTTTGGGATTCGCGGCGCTCAAGTCCGCCGACGTGGCTCGTGTCAAAGTGCTGGCGGAGGCGGCGGAACGCGCGGGCTGCGCGGCCCATTTGGGGATCGTTCATATCGAGGAGTCCGGCGCGGCGCAACCGGAATACGACCAATATAGCCGGCGGGGCAGGGGATGGCACCACCACTCCGACGAGGAGGAAACGGAGGATGCGGGCAGCGAGGATTTTGAGGTCATTGAAGTTTGCGATTCGCGCCGTTATGTCGATCAATGGCGTGACCTGCGCGACCAGCCGGTCGAGTTCGGGGAGATTCCGCTTCAGCAGGGCGAACTTCTGCCCGCGGACGCGCTGGACGGCGAAGCTCCCGACGAGCAGCGCCTGATGGAGGCCAGTGGCAACGAAGGCGCGAGTTTCGAGCGGTCGTACCATCGCGCCGCGCTGGTGATCTGGCGTCGGGAACGCTATGCCGAGGTGCTTCTCCAAGCGGGTATTGCGGCCGTGTTGCCTTACTTTAAGGAACGAATTGCGGCGGCTGAAGTGAATGGCGCCGCACCGGCTGCCCGCCGGGATGCCGTCGCCTTGGCCCGCCGCCTCGTCGATGTGTGGATAAACGCGCCCCATTATCCAAGCTTTCCGAAACCTGAGACGCGCGATGGCCTGTTGCGTTTGCTGAATCAACTGGGCGAGGCTTCCATTCTCAAGGAGTTCATAGCGGAAGCAGTGATGCGCGGCTATGATGGCAGCGGCAACGCCGCCCTCACTGCCAGCGCCAAGTTGCTGGGCGCGAAAGAAACCGGGCGGCTTTTCTCCGAATTGGTTCGCCGACACATGCAACCTTTTCATGGGCCTTGCGTTGACTTGCTCGCTGCCGTTGCTGTCAAAAATAAAGTGGCGGCGAACCCAAAATGGCGGGATGCCTTGCGCCAAATCGCCGAAGCAGCCGTGAGTCAATTGGATGACGTCGGAAAGGCGCGGACGGACGACCAAGAGATGGACTGGGGCAGAAGCCAGGGAACTCGCGCGGTGGAGGCGGGGCCCGTGGCGAAATTATTAGACGTGTTGAGCGGCTTGGAGGCGCCTGGCTTGCGAGCCATGGCCGTGGAAAAAATCGCTTTATATCCCGCCGTGTTTGACCCTGTGACCGTTCTTGTGCCGGCGCTGGCCATGGTTCGGGAAAAGGATGCCATCCTGGCGCGTCTTTGGGAGCATGGCGTGGAATTCCTGCTTTTGCGAAGCGGCCGTCCGCCTGAAGCGCCCAGAGACTGGCGGCTGGAGGCGAAGCTGTCCTGCTCCTGCCAGGACTGCGCTGAATTGCAAAGCTTTACTCTTGACCCGGCTGAACAGACGCATCGCTTTCGCGTTCGGCAGGACCGCCGCCAACATTTGCACCAGCAGATCGAACATCACGGCCTCGACATGACGCATGTCACCGACCGCAAAGGCTCGCCGCAAACACTCGTCTGCACAAAAGACCGCCGGAGCTATCAACGCCGATGCAAACAATATCGGGAGGACATCGCCGCACTCACGGCGTTGGCCGAACAAGCCGGAAAATTCTCCATGGCAAACCCCGAGTCGTTGAAGCGCATCGCAGCGGCTTGCTCGCTGGCCGGGAAATGGTCCAATTCCACTTAGATGCGCAAAATAACTTAACGAGCAGAATTTAGTCTATGCGCCGCCGTCTTCTTTGTTGTGTGATTCTTGCCGGAACGTTGACCGCCGCTTGCGCCACCTGCCACAAAATCAACGGGCAAGACGGCAATGTCGGCCCCGATCTTGCGGGCATCATCACGCATCACGACCGGGAATACATTCTTGAATCGATCCTTTTTCCCAACAAACAAATCGCGCCCGGGTTTGAAAATGTAGTTGTCAAAACGAAAGACGGAAATATTTACGCCGGGATTCTCAAGAGCGATAATGCGGATGAACTGGTCATCAACTCCCCGGACGAGGGGATCTTTACCCTCATCACCGTGAAAAAGTCGGACATCAAATCCCGGCAAAAGGGGTTGTCCGCCATGCCGGAAGGCTTGAATCGCGTCCTGTCCAAAGAAGACATTCGGGATCTTGTCGAATTTCTCGCCACCGTCAAATGAATTCCACATGGGCAGAACTATGGCCGCTGGACCCTAAGATTGTTTTTCTGAATCACGGGTCTTTCGGAAGCTGTCCTCGCGCCGTGCTGGAATTTCAACAAAGATTGCGCGATCGGCTGGAACGGCAACCCGTTCAATTCCTGGTGCGTGACTTGGAACCTTTGCTGGACGAAGCGCGCGGCGCGCTGGCCCAATTCCTCGGCGCGAAGGCGGAAAACCTCGTTTTCGTGCCGAGCGCAACCTCTGGCGTCAATACGATTGTCCGGTCGCTGGCCTTTGCGCCGGGCGATGAGTTGCTGGTGACGGACCACGAATATAATGCGTGCCGCAATGTGTTGGAGTATGTGGCCGAACAAACCGGGGCCAAGGTCGTCGTCGCGCCCATTGCTTTTCCCACTGAATCGGGCGATCAAATCGTGGGGGCGATTCTTGACAAGGTCACAACGCGCACCCGGCTCGCGCTGATTGATCACGTCACCAGCCCGACGGCGTTGGTCTTGCCGGTCGCGCGGATCGTCGCGGAATTGGCGGCGCGCGGGGTGGATGTGCTGGTCGATGGCGCGCATGCCCCCGGAATGGCGCCGGTCGATTTGCAGGCGCTGGGGGCGGCGTATTACACCGGTAACTGCCACAAATGGCTGTGCGCGCCCAAGGCGTCCGGCTTTCTGCATGTCCGGGCAGACCGGCAGGAACTGATTCATCCTTTATCCATCAGTCATGGATTTAATTCGCAACGCACGGATCGTTCGCGATTTTTAATTGAGTTTGGCTGGACCGGCACGTCGGATCCCTCGGCCTGTTTGGCCGTTCCGGAAACCTTGCGTTACATGGGCGGGCTTCTTCCGGGTGGTTGGGCGGAAATCATGGCGCGGAATCGCCAACTGACCTTGGAGGGGCGGAAAATTATTTGTCAAAGTTTGGGAGTTGCCCCTGCGTGCCCGGAGGAGTTCATCGGCTCGATGGCTTCCATAATTATGCCTGACAGCCGCGCCAAAGGGCCTCCGGCCGCTCCGCCTTTTTTGGATCCTTTGCAGGAGACTTTGCTGGCCGGGCACGGCATTGAAGTTCCCGTCAATCCGTGGCCGAAATTTCCGGGTCGGTTATTGCGCATTTCGGCCCAGCTTTATAACTCAGCGGCCCAGTATCAATTGCTGGCCGACGCCTTGCCTCGCGCCATTTGATCGACGGCCACGGCGACGATGATGATCGCCCCGATGACGATCAATTGCACATTGGTCGAGATTCGCAGCAGGGTGCAGCCGTTGCGCAGAAAGCCGATCAGCAGCGTGCCAATCAGCGTGCCGATGATTGTGCCGCGTCCGCCTGAGAGGCTTGCTCCTCCAATAACAACGGCGGCAATGATGTCCAACTCCAGCCCTAATCCGGCAGTCGGCTGGGCGGACACGGTGCGACTGGTCGCGATCATGGCGGCCACGCCTGTCAACAATCCAGCCATGGCGTAAATCGCGGTCAAATTGCGGTTCACTTTGACTCCGGCGTGGAAGGCGGCCTCGCGATTGGAGCCGATGGCGTAAGTGTATCTGCCCAAGGTGGTATAGCGCAACGCCAGCGCGGACACGGCCATAATCGAACCGGCGATGATGACCGAAATGGAAAGGCCGCCCACTTCGCCGTTGCCCAGGTAAGTATAAGTCGGGACGTTGTAGGGCTGGCCGTCGTTCATGACGTAGGCGATTCCGCGAAAGGCGCTCATCGTGCCGAGGGTGACGATGAAAGGCGGAAGTTTCAATCGAGTGATGAGGATGCCATTGCAAAGCCCGCAAAAGCCGCCCGTGGCAATGCCGGCCAGCGTGCCAAAAATCATGGCGTGGCCGGTCAGCGATTCCCCGCCGATTTTCAGCATCGTCCACGCGCCCATCATGCCGGAGAAGGCCAGCATTGAGCCGACGGACAAATCGATCCCGCCCGAAATAATGATGGCGGTCGCGCCTACCGCGATGATGGCGTTGACGCTGGAGCGCCGAAAAACATTTAAGAAATTCTCCGTGCTTAGAAATTCGTGGGGCGCAAGAAAGGAAAGGATGATGACGATGAGCAGCAGGCTGGCGAAGGGCAAGAGCTGGCGAATGAGCCGGCTCATTTAAAGCGTCCTATCGGGTTCGAATTTTCCACCGTAACCAGGCTCATAGAGGTTTAGGCCGAGGATGTCACGCATAATTTCAAAATGACGATCTGCGGCGTAAACACGAAAATTCCATGTGATGGCCACGCTGCCAATAAGAATATCGTTCCAGGGAAGGCTGTGTCCCTTATCCCGCAAACGCCAGCTACAATTTACCGCAAAAGCCCAAGCGGCCTCCGTCATCTCCCGGTAGGGAATGCACTCGAAATAAGTTGATAGGCGCATGCGGTCTTGAACACGGGCGCCGCCGAGCACCTCAAGCTTGATTGGGCCGCAGAACATGGCTTCCATTGCGTCCACCAGCCCTTCGAGGCCGACTTTGCAGTCCAGGCGGCCTTGACGCCGCGCCGCCTCAATCCAAATGGAGGAATCGACGATGACCATTAGCCCTGCAACTTTTCGATTTCGTCGTTGGTGGAAGGATAGTCGAATTCGCCTTCCCTCAATAACTTGACGAACTCTTTGGCCTTGGCCCTTTTGACAAACTCATCAACGGCCAACGCCACGGCAGGACTCTTCTTGTTCTCACCGGTGATCCGGCTTAAATCATCTAATAATTCGTCTGAAATATCCACTGTGATTCTCATGCCCGCAAATTATATTCAAATTGCCTCAATGTAAAGATATATTTGCATCTTTTTGAGACTTGGGTAGCATTCAAAAGATGTTAAAAGAACGATTGGCCGATAAGACGTCCCGAACGGACCGTATTATTCAAGGCCTGAAGACGGCTTATCCAGAGGCCCATTGCGAATTGGATTATTCCAATCCCTTCCAACTGCTCATTGCCACCATCCTTTCTGCGCAATGCAACGACCGGCAGGTGAACATCGTTACCGCCGATCTGTTCAAAAGATACCTGTCGGTCCGCGACTACGTGGCCGCCTCCCTTCCGGATCTGGAAGCGGCCATCAAGCGCATCGGGCTTTTTCGCAACAAGGCCAGGAATATCCAGGCGGCTTGTCGAGCCCTGTTGGAAAAACACGAGGGGGAGGTTCCGCGCACGATGGCAGCATTGCTGGAATTGCCGGGCGTGGGCCGTAAAACGGCGAACGTGGTTTTGGGCAACGCCTTTGCCATCAATGAAGGTATTGTAGTTGACACCCACGTCATTCGATTATCGCGGCGGCTTGGCTTGAGCAGGGAGGAAACCCCGGAAAAGATTGAGGCCGATTTGCAGCGCATTGTCCCGCGAGAAGGCTGGGCGCTTTTCAGCCATTTGCTTATTTGGCACGGGCGGCGGCGCTGTTACGCCCGGATGCCGGATTGCCCGAACTGCGAGATCAGATCGGATTGTCCAACCGGGCAGAAAGTTTTGCGACCTGGGCTGAACGCCGAGCAACAAAAAAAACTGCGAAAGCGAATATGAACTCCGGCTGGTATTTGCTCCAACAAGGAAAACATTCCGCCGCATACAACATGGCGATGGACGAAGCATTGTTGCAATCCGCGCTAGAACTGGGTGGCCCGGTTTTGCGCTTTTACGGCTGGGAAGAGCCTGCGGCCACTTTCGGTTATGCCCAGAAGTATGCGGAGATCGAACCGCTAACCCTGTTGCGGCCGCTGGTGCGGCGGCCGACCGGCGGCGGCCTGGTGCCGCACGATGCTGATTGGACTTACAGTTTGGTTTTTCCGGCCGGACACCCGTGGCATGCGCTCAAGGCGGTTGAAAGTTACCAGCGCGTCCACGAATGGATTCGAGATGCCTTCGCCCGGATTAACGTGGAAACCGCGCTGGCTTCGTCGCCGCAAAAGGAAATTCCAGGCCAGTGTTTCGTGGGATTCGAAAAATCTGACGTGCTTTGGCATCATCGAAAGATCGCCGGCGCGGCCCAACGACGCACGCGGAACGGATTGCTCATTCAAGGCTCGATTCAACCGCCGCCCATTCCGTTGCGGCGCGAAGACTGGCAAGCGGCCATGTGCGAAGTGGCCGGCCACCCCTGGAACGCGTTGGAAATATCGACGCCACTGGCGGCGATGATTCAAACGCTCCAGAACGTCAAGTATTCCCAGGCCGCCTATAATCAAAAGCGATAATCCATCGGATCAGTGCCGTCGTAAAATCAAACGATGATCAACTCTTTTGGTTTGATGGTACTCCAGCGGCGGAAGCTCAGTCAGAGTCGGCGATTGGGTTTCCTGCAAAATGTCACGGGCCATTTGCTGTAATTCGCGCCAGCGCGGCCACTCCAAATCGGGCGCGTGCGCAATTCGCCGCAACAGGCTGCGCCACTCGATAATGATCCGGTCGATGTCTCCCAGGCCGAGCAATTCAGTCGTCCAATTGAGTTTGGTGAGCGGGTCTTTATGCACTGCGGCGACCACTTGCTCCGCGCCAAAACCATACCTGGGCGGAACTCCGCTTTCCAGATAACCGGGGATGGATTGTGTCCCGTAAGTTTGTTGACAGATGAGGGCAAGCCGCCCGGCCCAGCGATTATCCTCACCGCAAAAACGAAAACTCGCGTCGAGATTGGCCAGGTCATAGATCAGTTCGCTAATGGGATACGACTCGTTTTCCAAGGCCGCCGCAATGGCCATCCCGTCGCCTTGCGAGAAGAAACTAACCACTTGGCCGCGCCGTGTCGGCACACCGCGCGCGTCGATCAAACCCAGCCGCCGCCACAGCAAGGCGACGCCGGTATTGGTGGAAAGCTCCCGGCAAATCGGCACGAGCGCGCAAACAGCGCAGTCCGGCGGCATGACTTCGCGTTCAAACGGCCTCGACAAACCGACCCCATGCGAATCCACCGGCGCGCGAAAGATCGACTCGGCGAGATCCAAGTGGGCAAGGATGCGTTGTTCTTCTTGAACGAAGCGGACCCACCAAGGTTTTTTGTTCCGCCAGTTTTTTTGTGATGAGAGGAAGAAGTTGTTGGTCCCAGACCAGGCGTGGCATCTGGCGTCCATTCCAGTTCGTCAGGCGGCGCACCCATTTGTTCAACAGCACTCGGTTCTCGTGCAGCAAATCGGCCACCGTGACTGAGCGTCCGAAAGTTTTTCCATTTTCATCTTCACGCAAGAGGCAAAGATTGCCCACGCCCAGCTTCTCCAGCGCGGTTGCATCCGTCAGAACGGAGTGAAGTTTTAAGGTGTCGGGACTTTCCATCACGAAAATCTCCCGCAACGGTTTTTCGACGGGCGCCGGATAGTTTTCCCACCGGCCCCGGCTATTCAGCATTTGGCGGACCCGCCGGCGAACATGGCGCGCGCGCTCCGCATCGGTGTTCAAGCCGCAGGGCGGGTTGGGATGCTGTAAAGATTCCTCGATGCCCAGCGCAATCGGCTTGGTGGTAAAAAGCCGCTCTTGCACGCGCACCGCCTGGCGGAAAGGGTCTGTTCCGTGTTCGGCGGCGGCGGACATCAAACCGAGCAGCGCATTCCAGTCCACCAATCCGCCGCGCGAGAGATGACCCGGACGGGCATCAAGCAGGCGCAGTTGATTGGCCGTGATTAAAATAAAACCCGTTTCGTCCAGACCCCGGCGGCCGGCGCGCCCGAACATTTGCAGAATTTCATCCGAGCGCAGCAACTGTTCCTGATTGTCCCGGCGATAGGAACCGGCCGCGAGCGCCACACTGCGAAGGGAAAAATTGATGCCGGCGGCCAGTCCCATCGTCGCGACCACGATGCGCAATTGACCCGCTTTCGCCAACGGCTCAACCACCCCGGCCCGCGCGGCATAGCTCAAGCCACTGTGATGATAGGCAATCCGGCTCTTCAACATTTTGGCCAGCGGTTCGCCGACGAGGGCTTTTTGCTCGGCGCTCAAACTCAGTGGATTTGGCACCGGCAACGTCCGGGCCAATTCCGCGGCCATGGATTCAGCGGCTTGTCGGCGTGGCGAGAAAATTAAAATCGGCCCCAAGTCGTCCGCCAACGCTTTGGCCGCCAGCCGCGGCCAGTAACCGGTAATTTCGCCTGGAAGATGGAAATTCAAATTATTGACATGGACTTCCTCCAGCGGAACCGGCCGTTCTTCATGGCGAATCAACACGGCCTTGCGGCCAAGGCGTTGCAGCCATTGCGCCACAGTTTGGGGATTGGCCACGCTGCCGCTCAGGAGGAGTAGCTGCGTTTCGGGCGGAGCGAGGGCCAGGGCCAATTCGTAGTTCAACCCACGGTCGGCATCGCCCAGCATTTGATACTCATCGACCACCAGGAGCGCCGGGCCTTCGCCTTGAATCAGCCGATTCTTCTGCGTTTCCAAAGTGGCCACGATGACGGGCGCGGAAAGATTTTCGGATAAATCGCCGGTGGCGATGCCGACATTCCAACCTTGCGCGCGCCACTCGGCCAGTTTGTCATTGGCCAGGGCGCGAGTCGGCACCGTGTAAATGGCTTGGCCGCGATTGCGTCCCTGCCGCGACCACAATTCGAAGATCAGCGTCTTGCCCGCTCCAGTCGGAGCGTGGACCACGACATCCTTGCCTTCGCGCAAAGCTCCCACGGCTTGCTGTTGCCACAGGTCGGGGATGGTGACGCGATGGAGCGAAGGCAGATTTTCCAATTGTTCGGCAATCGACGTCACGCTCGGAAGATAATCGAAAACCCGCAATAACCAAGCAGATGACGAGGATGGCGGCAAGTCAAAGAAACGTTGCGCCAAAAGCGCGGTATCGCATACCCTACCGGCATGTTGCAGACAGTGGAAAGTCCTGAGAGAGCGGACGCTCTATCTTCTTTCCGTGATCAATATCTAAAAGCCCTTGGGCTGATGCTTCTTTCCCGAGTGCTGGATGATAAGATGTCCAGCTTGTCTCGCGGCGGAAAAATCAATGGCGGTGTGTTTCTCGGGCGAGGACAGGAGGCGCTGAGTGTTTCCCTCGGCTTGGCCCTTCGGAAAGGGGACATCTTTGCGCCGCTCATTCGCGATGGCGCCGGGCGGCTCGCCTTTGGCGAACCGGTGATTGATACGGTGCGCACGTATCTGGGGTCGGCTCTCGGCCCCATGCGCGGGCGCGACGGCAATGTTCATCGCGGACGGCCGCTCGACGGGTTGTTTCCGATGATCAGCCATTTGGGCACGATGATTTCCGTGGTCAATGGCGCCCTAATGGCGCGGCGTTTTAAGAAAATCGAAGGGACCGTCGGCGCGACCTGCATTGGCGATGGCGGCACCTCGACCGGTTCTTTCCATGAAGCGGTCAACCAGGCGGCGGTGGAAAAATTGCCTTTGGTCCTCGTCGTGGCGAATAATCAATATGCTTATTCGACGCCCAACTGCCGCCAGTTCGCCTGTCAACACTTGGTCGATAAAGCCATTGGCTACGGTGTGGCCGGCCATAAGGTGGATGGGACGGACTTGGAGAAATGTTTAAAAACTCTCGCCTTCGCCGTCGCCCAGGCGCGGGAAGGCAAAGGGCCGCAAATGGTCGTCGCGCAGTTGCTGCGCCTCTCCGGCCACTCGGCCTTCGACGAGGCTTCTTACGTGGATGCGGAACTTAAGCAATCGCGCCTGGGCCGGGACTGCGTGAAGGCCGCCGCGGATCATGTCCTGCGCCGCGCCTGGGCCGATGCGCAGACGATTCGCAATTTTCGCGACGAGGCAATCCGAGAGGTCGATCAAGCGGTCGCGCAAGTGCAGCGCGAAGCGGCGCCCGATCCCTACCGCGAAAACTGGTGCGCTTTGGCCTCGCCGCATTTAAGCGACGGATTCGAAATCCCCGGCGATTTCCAACCATGAGCATTACCTATCTCGAAGCCATCCGCGAAGCGCAGGCCAAGGCGCTGGCCGATGATCCCCGGGTTTTTATTTATGGGCAGGATGTCGGGGCTTTCGGCGGCGCGTTCAAGGCGACCAAAAATCTTGCCTTGGAATTTCCCGGACGTGTGCTGGACGCGCCGATTAGCGAGGACGCAATGGTGGGCGCAGCCGTCGGCGCGGCCATCGAAGGGATGCGCCCGATCATCGAGATGCAATTCGCCGATTTTTCCACGCCGGGCTTCAATCAAATCATCAACCAGGCCGCGACACTCTTTTGGCGCACGCAAGTGCCGTGCCCGATTACGATTCGTTTGCCCTCGGGCGGGACTTCTGGCGGCGGGCCTTTCCACAGTCAAAGCATGGAGGCAATTTACGCGCATTATCCGGGCTTGATTGTCATGACCCCGGCGACGGTCGAGGATGCTTACAGCATGTTGCTGGAAGCGGTGGCCATTGATGACCCCGTGATTTTTTGCGAGCATAAATATCTTTATTACCATCTGAAGGCCCCGTGCCTGCCGACCGAGGCAATGCCGGTGGGCAAAGCGCGCATCGCCCGCGCCGGCCGCGACCTCACCATTGTGGCTTACAGCGCGATGCTCCATGAGGCCTTGGAGGCCGCCGAGGAAATGGCGGGCGACGGCACGGAAATCGAAGTGGTCGATTTGCGCTGCATCAAACCGTTGGACACCGATACCGTCGTTGCTTCCGTGGCGCGGACGGGCCGGCTACTCTGTGTCGGCGAAGCGTTCCCGTGGGGCGGGGTGACGGCCGAGGTGATTGCCCGCGTCGCCACCGAAGGGTTCGGCTTGCTCGATGCGCCGCCTCAGCGTCTCAATGCCAAAGACACCCCGATTCCATACCACCACAATCTTTGGTCACTCCACCGGCCCACAGCGCGCAGCATCGTCGCCGCCGCCCGAAATCTTTTGCAAATGTAAACATGAAGCAGCTTCCCATCATCATGCCGCAATTGGGCGAATCCATTGCCGAAGCGACGGTCATTAATTTTTTGATCAAGGCCGGCGACCAGGTGGCGACCGATCAGGACATCATCGAGGTCGAAACCAATAAAGCCACCACCTATGTTTCTTCGCCTGGATCGGGTGTGGTGCAAAAGCTGACCGCCCAACTCAATGAAAGTTATTTGGTCGGCGCCGTGCTGGGATACGTCGAGGTTTCCTGCGAAGAGGCGCAACGTCTCGGCTTGGACGAGCCTGGTTTGGAGGAAGCGCAAGCTCCCGCCAACGGTTCCGTCGAACAAGTCAAAGGCGCCGAGAGCGAAAAGAAAAGGGTGGTGGTGCCCACCGTTCGCGGCTTGCCCGTGCCCGCCCATGCCGCCGGGGCAAGTTATATGTCGCCTCGAATGAAAGCGCGCATGAACGAGCTTGGCTTGCACGCGGCGGACTTGGCGGGACTGGCGGGCAGCGGCGCGGCCGGAAGAGTGACCATTCAGGATTTTGAAAAATTTCTGCTCCATTTGGAAAAAAGCAAATTGACCAACGCCTCTTCCATGCGGGTCGCGGTGGCAGACGCGATGCGACGAAGTTGGACACGTCCGCTGGCGACAGTGGCGCTTCCTTGTTTGTTGGAGCCAATGCTGGCCCACCGAAAAACCTCCCAGCCAAAAATCGGCCCCGCGCTTTATGCCTTGCGCGCCCTGGCCATCGCCTTGGCCGAAAACAGCGCGACGGCGGGTCGATTGGTTGGGAATAAGATCGTCCATCCGCAATCCATCGACCTTGGTTTCGCGGTGGAAGCGGAGGACGGGGTTCTGGTGCCGGTCTTGCGCAAGGCCGACGTTCGTCCGCTGGGCGAATTGGTCGAACGTTACAACGAATTGGTCGAACTGGCCCGCCAGCGGCGTTTGCCGGCGGACGCGACCGGCGGCTCCATCGCCACCGTGACCAACTTTGGCACTTTCGGTTTGACATGGGCCACGCCCATTCCCTTGCCCGAACAAACGCTGGTGCTCGGTCTGGGTGCTGGAAAAAAAGTTCCTTTCTGGGACGAAAAGAAAAATCAATTCGTCCCGGTGATGGAGGCCAATCTGACCCTGAGCTTCGATCATCGTGTGCTGGATGGCGGCGCGGCTGGCCGGCTGCTGGCCCGCATCGCCGCCCTCTTGCAAAAGCCGGGCGACTTGTAAGCGGATGCCGCCATGAAATTCGGCGCGCACATGTCGGTCAGCGGCGGCGTTTGGAAGGCGCTGGAACGCGGCGCGTCGATCCATTGCGAAATCGTTCAGATATTTGTCAAAAATAATATGCAGTGGTTCGGCAAGCCGCATCCGCCGGACCATATCGTTCAATTCATCGAGGCGGGACTTCGCCGCCCGTTCGCGGCTGTTTTTGGACATGCGGGCTACTTGATTAACCTGGGCGCGGCTTCCTCTGAGAATCGGAGCAAATCGCTTCAGTCGTTGATCCAGGAAATTACGTTTGCCGAAGCGCTTGGGTTGCCTTTTTTGGTGCTTCATCCGGGCGCGCATTTGGGCGCGGGCGAAGCGGCGGGGTTGAAGCAGATCGTGGCGGGATTGGATGAAGCGTTGCGCGCAACCAAGGACGCGAAGGTGCGGATTGCCCTCGAAAACACGGCGGGGCAGGGGAGTTGTTTGGGGAATCAGCTTGAACACCTGGCGGCGATTTATGAGGCGGTCGAAACGCCGGCGCGGTTGGGCCTTTGTATTGACACGGCGCATCTTTTCGCGTCGGGTTACGATATTCGCACCGGTCAAGGCTGGGACAAAACCATCCGGCAACTTGACAAGTTGATCGGGCGAAAGGAGATACTCGCTTTTCATCTCAACGATTCCAAGACGGGCCTGGGTTCGCGGGTCGATCGGCACGAACATATCGGGCAGGGCAAAATCGGGCTGGAAGGGTTTCGCCATATTGTGAACGACTCGCGCTTCAAAAAGACTCCTGGTTGTTTGGAAACATTTAAGTCCGAGGATCTGCACGAAGATGTGGCCAACCTCGCCACCTTGCGTTCGCTGGTCGAGGCATAGTCATTCCGCTAAAATGGTTCGGACGGATTTTCATGCAAATATTGGGTCAGTCCGGGCAGGGGAAAGGAGAGCAGCTTTTGGACTTTGGCACAGTTTAGCGAAGTGTCCGCCGGGCGAGGCGCGCCGCGGTATTCCCGCAACGAACACGGCTCGATTCGGGGATTGAGTTCCGGGTGCCGCGCCGCCGCCAGGTTTCCGATGTCAACGCGCGAGAGCCGTTCGCTGCCAGCCAGATGATAAAGGCCGGCGCGGTTTTGACGGGCCAATTCCCAAACCGCGCGGGCCGTCACCGCGGCGGAAATCGGGCAGCGAAATTCGTCGAAGAACAATTTCAACGTCTCGCCTTTGCGCCAACTGATTTGTAATTGTTCGTTGAACCCGCTGTTGCCACGCGGCGAAATCCCGCTGTTAAGCGAGGTGCGGATGACGGTATGACGCGGATTTGTCAAAACGATTTGGTCGGCTTCGGCTTTGGTCTCGGCATAGATGCTGAACGGGTTCACCGCATCGGTTTCGAGGTAATTCCCTTTGCGCCCGTCAAACACCAGGTCGCTCGAAAACGCGATGAATCCAATCTCGGCCGCCAGCGCGGCGAGATGGGCTGTGGCCTCCACATTGGTTTTCCGTGCCAGCGCTGGGTTGGCCTGACAATCGGGACTTTTCGACATCGCGGCGCAATGGATGATCAACTGCGGACGATCGGCGCGAAATCTTTGCTCGACCGCTTCGAAATCTGTCAATTCCAATTCAGAGTGCGTCAATGGAATGACGGCGAAGTCCCGCGCGTTTTCCGCCAGATATTTCCCGATCAACCCGCCGGCGCCTGTGACCCACGCGGTTTTCATCGGGCATCGCTACCCCATGGCCATGGCGGCGCTGGAGATTTCGAGCAGTTCCTTGGTGATGTTGGCCTGGCGCAGTTTGTTGTATTCCAAGGTCAGGTCCTTGATGAATTGCTTGGCGTTGTCGGTCGCGTTCTTCATCGCGACCATGCGCGCGCTGTGTTCGCTCGCTTTGGATTCGAGGAGAATCTGGTAAACCTGGAAGTTCATGCTGTGCGGGAGCAATCGGCCGAGGACGTGTTCCTGGTCTGGCTCAAAAATATATTCGCCGCCTGTGCCTTGGCCCGCTGGCGTTTCAGTGGCAGCGCCCACCCCGGCGGTGACGCCTTTGATTTCGGTGATGGGCAACAGCGGCCGAATCTCCGGTTTTTGCACCAGCGTCGAGACGAATTTGGTAAATAGAATATCGACGCGGTCCACTTCGCCCTTGAGGTAAATATCCTGGGCAAATTTGGAGATGGCGCGGGCTTCGCTAAACGACGGAACATCCTTGTAGGTGAATTCGGCGGTGAGCGGGCGCTTGGTGCGCGCGATGAATTGGGAGGCTTTGCGCCCCGCAGTGATGAACGTGGTCTCGGCGGGAAGTTTGGCCGCTTCGCGCATCAGGACGCTGTTCAGCCCGCCGCAAAGCCCCTTGTCCGTGCTAATGATAATAACACAACGCTTTTGGCTCTCACGCTTGTCAACAAATGGATGACTGAAGTCGCCCGCGCCCACCACCAGGGCGGAAAGGACGTCGTTGAGCAGTGAGGCGTAGGGCCGTCCGGCCAGGGCGGCCTGCTGCGCCTTGCGCATCTTGGACGCCGCCACCATTTGCATCGCCTTGGTAATTTGGGCGGTGTTCTTGACCGACTTGATGCGCCGGCGGATGTCGCGTGTGCTGGGCATACCTTATCGGTAGGTTTGCTTGAATTCGATAATGGCCGCTTTGAGGTCGGCAATCAGAGGGTCACTCAACGCCTTTTCCTGGCGGATTTTATCCATCAATGACGTCTTGCGGCTGCCGAGGTAATCACTCAGCTTGAATTGGAAGTCCTTGATTTTTTCCACCGGCACATCATCCATCAAACCGTTTTGCACCGTCCAGAGAGTGGCGGCTTGCACTTCGACCGGCATGGGATTGTATTGCGGCTGTTTGAAAACTTCGACGATGCGCTTGCCGCGTTCGAGTTGCGCCTGGGTTTTGGCATCGAGGTCGGAACCGAATTGGGCGAAGGCGGCCAGCTCGCGGAATTGGGCGAGGTCGAGCTTGATGCGTCCAGCGACTTGTTTCATCGCTTTGATTTGCGCGGCGGAACCGACGCGCGAAACGGAAAGTCCGACCGAGATGGCGGGGCGAATGCCTTGATAGAACAAATCCGTTTCGAGATAGATCTGGCCGTCGGTAATCGAAATGACGTTGGTCGGGATGTAAGCCGAAACGTCGCCCGCCTGCGTTTCAATGATGGGCAGACCGGTCAGGGAACCATTGCCGTATTTTTCGCCGACACGCGCCGAACGTTCCAGCAAACGACTGTGCAAGTAGAACACGTCGCCCGGATACGCTTCGCGACCCGAGGGGCGTTTCAAGACGAGCGACACCTGGCGGTAAGCGACGGCGTGTTTGGAAAGATCGTCGTAAATGATCAGGGCGTCCATGCCGTTATCCATGAACCATTCGCCCATGGCGCAGCCGCCGAAAGGCGCGAGATATTGGTTGGTCGCGGAATCCGAAGCGGTCGCGCTGACGATAATTGTGTAAGGCATCGCGCCGGCTTCTTCGAGAACAGCAATGACGCGCGCGACGTTGGATTGCTTTTGGCCGATGGCGACGTAGATGCAATAGAGCGGGCGATACGTTTCGTCCTTGGCGGCTGCGGCGGCGCGGTTCTGGCGGGCCTGGCTGATAATGGTATCGATCCCGATGGTGGTCTTGCCGGTGGAACGGTCGCCAATGATCAATTCGCGCTGGCCGCGGCCAATGGGGATCATGGCATCGACCGCCATGATGCCGGTCTGGACAGGCTGGGTGACCGACTTGCGCTTGATGATGCCGGGCGCGATTTTTTCGACGGGATAAAATGTTTCGGTGGTGATCGGCCCTTTGCCGTCGAGCGGCTGGCCAAGGGCATTGACTACGCGGCCGAGCAGCGCTTTGCCCACGGGAACTTGCAGGAGCTTGCCGGTCGTGCGGACTTCCTGTCCTTCGGAAATGCCGGTGTAATCGCCCAGGATGATGGCGCCGACTTCGGTTTCTTCGAGGTTCAAAGCCAGGCCGATGACGCCGTTGCCGAAGTCAAGCATTTCGTTGAGCATGGCGTCCGAGAGGCCCTCGATCTTGGCCACGCCGTCGCCGATTTCCCGGACGGTACCGACGTTTTGTTTGGTGACGCCGGTTTTAATGCCCGAAATTTGGGCTTCAATGTCTTGCAACAGTGTACTCATAGGTTCTAAAAATTTTACAAACTTTCCTGCAATGCGGCCAGGCGTCCCTGGATGCTGCCGTTATAAACATCGCCTCCAACCTGGATACGCAATCCACCCAGCAACGCCGGGTTGTGCACAAAATTAAAAGTCAGCCCCCCGCCATATTTGCGGGTTAAATCCGCCTGCACCTCGGATTGAAGCTGTGCGGAAAGGGGGGTGGCGCTTTCGACCCGCGCGGTGCGGCGGGCCAACTCGAGCCTGACCAGCCGATAAAATTGGGACAGCACCCCCGCGTACCCGCGCGGCTTGTCTTTGACCAGCAGAGTGGCGGCCTGCCGCGCGCGATTTTCGTCCAGCGCGTTATTGACCACGCAGACGCGCAGAAGCTGTCGCGCGTCTCGCCGGGCTTGTTTGGTGATTTTCATTCGTGAAGGCGCGAATGCTTAGGCGGCCAGTTGCCGGCGAGTTTCCTCGGCCAGACGCTGCTGGTCTTCCGGTGTCAATACTTTGCCGATGACTAGACTGGTCGTTTGAGCGACGAGGGAACCGACTTCGCGGCGCAGGTCGGTGAGCATCTTGCTCCGTTCGAGGGCGGTGGCTTCACGGGCTTTGCTGATGATCTGCTCGGCCTGCGCGATGGCCTTTTGCGTTTCCTGTTCCTGGACGCGGGCGGCGGCGGCGCGGGCTTCTTCGATCAACCTCGTCGCCTGGACGTTGGCTTTTTCCAAAACTTCGCGCTGCAAGGCTTCGGTGCGGGCCAGTTCCTGTTTGATCTTGTCCGCATTGGCCAGGCCGCTGGCGATGCGCTGGCGGCGTTCCTCCAAAACGTCCAGAATCGGCTTGTAGGCAAATTTGTAGAGACACGCCGCCACAATGCAAAAGCTGATGATCTGCGCGAAAACGTGCGGCCAATCCAAGCCGAACCTTTCCGCGGTGTCCTTGGCATTTTGGACGGCGTCACTGAGGATGCTGGCGAAGACAATATGATTCATAATCGAGTTGAAAAATTGGGGCGCGGAGCCGTGAAGCCCCGCGCCAGGCCTCATAGCTTAACCATGCACCATGAAAATCGCGTAGAACACGATTGCTTCAGAGAGAGCCATGCCAAGAATGGCGATGGCGATGATCTTGCCGAAAGCGCCGGGATTGCGTCCCACCGCTTCGGAAGCCTTCATGCCGACGAGCCCCACGCCGATGGCCGAACCGAGACCGGCCAGGCCGACGTGAATACTGCCTGACATTTCTGCCAACATAGGCGTTACCATAATGACCTTTCTTTACTGCTGTTTCTGTTTTGTCCAGCGGCTCCCGCAATTGAATACGGTCCAGCCGCCGAAATTTAATTTTAGTGATGCGCCTTTTCGTGCGCGTCGTCGTCGTGCATGCAGATCACGCCGGTAAACACCGCGGTCAAAAGCATGAAGACGATGGCTTGGACAAAGCCGACCAACAATTCCAGGAAATAAAATGGCACCGGCAACAGGGCGCTGAAGACGGCCTTGGCCCACGCGGGATGTTGAATGGCGTGGGACATGGCATCCAACAAGTTTTCTCCCGCAAAAACGTTGCCGTAAAGACGGAAGCTGAGAGAGATCGGCCGAAAGGCAATGGACATCACCTCGATAAAGCCGACGGCGAAGAAGACGACGATCATGACGTACTTGAGAGGCCCTTCCGTATTCCCTTTGGGCCCGAAAATATGGAGGATGAAACCAAAGATGCCATTGGATTGGAGCGCCCAAACGAACCAAAGCAACATGAAAATCAAGGACATGGCGACGGTCATGTTCAAGTCCGCATTGCCCCCTCGCAGCCAGGGACGGGTCACTTCAAAGCCGTCGGCGGTTTGATGTCCCCACCCCATCGTGCCGACCAGTGGCAACAGCCCAAACCAGTTCGTGAAAAAAATGAAAATGAAAATGGTCGCAAAAAACCAGAAGGTCTTCCCAACCAAGTCCTTGCCCACGACCTCCTCCAAAAAATTATAAAGGCTTTCCACCAAAAACTCCCAGAAATTCTGCGCGCCATCCGGCACGTCTTTCATCTGGCGGGTGGCATATTGGGCGAAGAGGATGACGAGCAAGGCCACGATCCACGTCACCAGCATGGAATTGGTGACGATGAAGGGGCCGAGGCGGAAGACTTCCAGTGCGCTGGCGGGCAAACCCTCGACCTTGGCTTCCGGCGCGGCGGCAGACTGCACTGCGGGCGTCTGAGATAAAACGGGGGTGGCGGAGGGTGATCCTGGCGTTTGGGCATGAAGGCCCGTGAGGGACAAACCCACCAAGACGATCAACAAAACTGTAATTTTAATCAGTCGCATGGACTTTATCCGTGCATCGAAGGGACACTTGTTCTCCCGGTCCTAAATTATTGCATTCGACGAAACGCGGGAGAAAATGCCGTATCGCAAAATTTTCCACAAGCGTTTTTTTGCGGAAATTTTATGCCGTGATGCGATTGAACGTGTTTTTCAATGGAAACGCCTTGGTAGTGGGCTACTTTGAAAATGGCCAAGCAATCCAAAGTGTAAATATTATCGACAAAATCAATTCCAGTTTGTGAACAACTTTTACTTGCGGTAGGTTTTGAATGATGTATCGTCGGCGCACGTCTATCTGAAAGGGGAAGAGCGCCCAATTTGGCATTCCCTATGCTTAGTTGAATATTTATGAGCGATCCGGTCTGTATTTCGATCATTTTTTCGGATTTGGTCATTCGGGAAGCGGGAACGGGAAAAAATAGCCTTATTGGCACGTTCAACAACTTCAACATGCCTGGCTTTCCGTATCCGTCCCCCCCGTTTTTTATCACCGTGCAACTTACAAATCTATTGCCAGGCACCAAGGAGTTTGCAGTAGTTGTGCGACTCGAAGACGGCACCACAGGCATGATATTAACGAGCGTGGGTGGCCAAATCAAATTGCCGGAAGAGATAAATCTGACTCGTGAAACCGTGCTGGAAATCCCTTTGATGGTGGCCCCGTTTCTTGTTCCAAAGTCTGGCCATTTCAAAGTTTTGGTGCTTATCAATAATTCTGAGGCCGGCCACCGTCCTTTTTCGATTTTTTCAATCACAGGAGCGTCTATGCAACCGCCGCATCCTCCCCAGTTACCTAAACCACCAGGAACACCTTAAATACCTAAAAGCTATGAATGCCATTCAAATCACACCCGAATATAATGCCATCGAATATGGAACGAGCGTCAACGATACCCCATGTTTTTCCATGCTAATGTCCGAGCCCCCATCCGCCGTCTATTCAACTTCGTCATCTGTTACAATTGTTCCAGATTCATTTTTGAAGGGGCTCTCGGACTGCGACGAGGGCCGGGTGGTTGACATGGAAAAGGCAATGGAGGAACCACCTCCAAACTGTGATTGAAATACGTTTATAAAGCGTCTGAGCAGTATTGGAAAAACTTTTACGAACTTTCAGCTTCACAAAAGGCGTCGGCTCGCTACGCATGGGGGATTTTCAAAGAAAACCCATTTGACCCGCGTCTTAAAAGCCATAAAATAAATTATCTTTCGGCAGAGGCCAAACGCACTATTTGGTCGGCTTGGGTGGAAGATAATATGCGCGTCGTTTTTTACATCAAAGGCAATACAGTGTTTACGGTCGATATTGGGACGCACAAGATGTATCTGGAATGAAGGTTCACGGTTATGTCAGCAAGCCAACGATTTCCCCTAGCGTCCAGACGTGATCTGTCAAACCCGCCTCCATTGCCGGGGTGACGCGCAAGGTTGTGTGAATCCGGCAAAAGTTGTAGTGCATAAAATAGATCGCCAGCATGTGCTTGTGGTTTTCAATCTTCTTGGAAAAGGCATTCGTGAGCCGGGTAAAACGGCGGTTTCCCATTCGGATGCTGAGGTTCTGGCGTTCAATATGGCTGGTGGAAACCAATGCGCGATCAGGATTGCCGCTAATACGATTCTTGCGAGCGCCAATGCAAGGCGGCGGAGAATAACGGGCTTCTTGGACGGGCCGGGTATCGTTGCCGTATAGTTTTATGAGTTGAGCGTAATCAATCTCGGAGCCAAAGGCATCTTCCACGGCCTGCAAATACGCCTTGTGTCCATCTGATGTCAATTGAACGCGACTGGCGAGCCGTGGGGCGAGGTTGCTAATGAAAAGGGAGGCATCTGTCGCATCGCGGCTACCGACGTGGAAACACGGAACAAGTTTCGTGTCGGAACACATGGCAATCCAGTTCCAAGTATCGCCAATTCCTTCCGCCCCTTTAAGGTGCGCTGGCACGTTGGCTTGCTTGCATCGGGTGAACGACCAAACTTCGTCAACCTGAATGACCTTGCACGGCAGATTGTGCATAACCTTGTCTTGGAACGCAAGGCAGACAGTCCCGGCGGAAACGACCATCCGTTCAACGGTCTTTTTGGCCGCTCCGGTCAATCGGCTTGTGGCCCGCATGGAGCAGCCTTTAACGAGGCAATTAAGGATTTGAGCGCGTTTATCAGTTGCAAGAACATTCATGGTTTAGTTCGCTTTCTTTGCTGCATTTACCTTGTTCCACCGTGCCATTACTGCGGCGCGGGCTTGTTCGCTTGTGCGAGCCTTGGCTTTACCGCGCCCCGCTTTGCCGCCAATCCTTCCAAGGGCTTGAGCATGTTTGTTCAATTTCTTTCCCATGATGCTAATATACGCAATCGCTTGCGTATATGCAACCTTTATTTTGATAATCGTTGCAACTTGTTGACGGCAAGGGTAATTCAGTTGCAAAGATCTTCGGTTTAGAGCCTTGAGACTGGCGCGATTATTACCCATCTGTCGCGCCATTGCAGAAAAGCCTTGCTAACGGCGGTCACGGATGGCAATATTTAAACGTTGGCGGCAGGTGTCCGATTTGAACGGACGGGCGGTGCTGTGAACACCGTCGGCGGTTTTACAGACCGCTCCATTAGACCATGCTCTGGCAACCTGCCACGAATTGCCTCCGGCCCTGATTGGCTTGTCCGCCAAGATTCACCAATCAGGGCCGTGCTTTTTATTTTTCCCGGCGCATTCACGGTTGGCTACCGTGTTGCCCCGATGGCCCTTCTTTTCATAAAACAAAAACCCGTCACAGTTTGAAAGCCTCCAGCACGGAGTTGCCACGAATGGCTCCTGTGACGGGTCTTAAATTGACCAATCTGTGCTGTGGACTTTCAATCCATGGACAGATTGCCAGGAAATATGTCTTGGAGCAACATATATTTTACGCAACATGTTGAACTCAATATTGTTACGTATGCTACACGGCATGTTTAGAATGCTCAACCGCATAATTCTACATGCTAAACGGCATGTTTGATAATGCTAAATGGCAGTTTTTGCATGCTAAACGGCAGTTTTAAAGTTTTTTGGTTTTTATGACTTTTTTCCCGCTTTCGCTCCCTACTTCTTCCACCTAACTTTGGAGGCATTTGTTGCTCGTTGTTTTTTGCGAATATTCAACCAGGCTTTCAATTCATTGAATAGGGTGTCGTACACGCCGGAAACGCCCTCTGCCTTACGCCTAGCAGCCTGTCGGACTTAAAACTAATAATTAAAGTAAGCGTATCGAATATAACTTGAACCAGGTGGTCTAAGTCTTCATGTCAACGCGCTTTGTTAACATTGACCGGCAGACTCC
>Ga0075522_10000613_pt1 | contig 26110 bp, 19 predicted proteins | sample NGEPerA_FD_74796 | JGI IMG/M metagenome (GOLD analysis project Ga0075522, IMG submission 74796) | Arctic peat soil microbial communities from the Barrow Environmental Observatory site, Barrow, Alaska, USA - NGEE PermafrostL2-A | ecosystem: Environmental > Terrestrial > Soil > Wetlands > Peat ...
CAGCAGCGCGCCCAGCGCCACCCCCGCCAGCCAGCAACCCGCCAGCCAGCAAGCGGCGCGCCAGCGCTGCGCCAAAAGAAAGGCGATGGGCAGCATCGCCCACAAGTACCACGCGCCGTGCATCCAGACGGAAAGGGTAAACCCCGCCACAGTCAAGACGATCTTCCACCATGGCGGATTTTTCCTTTCCTCGCGGCTCCAGGAAAAAAGAAAGGCGACGAGAATGCCTTCAGTCAAGAGGAAAGGCCGTCCCTGCGTCAGCCGCGTCATCAGCTCCGGGATGGCAATCATTTGGGCCAGCACGGCCGCCAGCCATGCCTCGGGGCGTCGCACCCATGCTAGCGGCAGGCAAAAAAACCAGAGCAACATGCTCGCGACCGAGAAGCTGATCAATGCGTCTTCGTCCCATCCCGTGGCGCGATGCACTACCCCGAGCATCCATTCCCAGCCCGGGCTGTGATCGACTTTGTATTCGGGGCGGAGGACGACGATTTCCGTGTACGGTTTATTGGCGAAAGGACGCGCCACATGGCGGCGCGCGTCGCCCGCCGGCACAAACCCATAATCGCCGAGGATCTTCAGGCAGATGCCCAAGGCAGTCAAGACTACCATCATCCAACAAAGCAAAGGGACGTAACGCTGCACGGATGCGGTGCCATTATTCATCATGCCAGTGCGATAACGCCGCAAGCTGCGCTGGTTGGCAAGTTATTTGTGGTTCAGGTCCGGAACAGGACGGTTTCGCGCTTAAACATCGCCACGGCCGCGCCCGCCGCCGCCACGGCATAGGCGCACATGGAAAAAAAGACGACCGCCAGATAATTCCAATGGAAGGTCCCGGTCAGAATCTCCTTGCTGGCCAGGCTGACGTTTAAAATGGGAATGAAAGCCAGCCCATAATTCAATTCGACCCCCGGCAGCGCCGCCGCCACCGCCGGAACGATGGCCAAAATCAACATCGGCTGCATGTAACTGTTCGCCTCCTTGCTGCCGCGAGCGAACAAGCCAATGGCCAGCATGGCCGCGGAAAGAAAAATGGCCAGCGGCGCCATCACGACGCAGACCGCCACCAGCGACGACGGATCCAGGGTCATGGGCGGCAACGGGTTTTTGGCGGCATGACTGGTGACTTTGCTAAAAACCACCACGGCCAAACCATTGGCCGAGACAGACAGAAACGCCGTGGCCAGCGACACAGTCAAGACGACCAACCCCTTGGCCGCGACCAGGTCGGTCCGCGCCACCGGGCTGCAGAGCAGCGTCTCCATCGTGCCCCGTTCTTTTTCGCCCGCGGTCAAATCAACCGCGGGATAAATCGCCCCGGTCAGGCACATGATAATGACCATGTAGGGAAGAATCATTCCGATCAGGTTGCCGCTCACTTTTTTGGGCGAGGCGACATTGGTCTTCTCAATCGAGAATGGCGTGAGCAGTTCTTTGGCAACGTGCCGCTCGGCCATGCGCCGGCTGACAATCGTTTCGCGCTTCTGGCGCAAAACCTGTTCGAGCGTCTCCGCGGCCAAAACCGATTTCATCTCGCCCGCGTACGTATAAATTCGTATTACTGCAGGCTCGCCCTTCTCCACCGCTTCGTCGAAGCGCGGCGGTATCTCGAGGGCGGCGCGGATTTTCTTGTCGGAAATCAAATTGGTGAAGTCGGCCTGGGACGGCACAAATTGAAAGGCATGCAGCGCCCGGAGGGCATCGACGGTGCGCGGCGAATCCGCGCCGCCCAGCAACATTATTTTGGGAATTTCCTGCCGCGCCTGTCCCACTATTTTTGTCGCGGCAAAGCTCAGGCTGATCATAATGGCGGGCAGGACGATCACCGGCACGACCACCATCGAAATGAGCGTGCGGCGGTCGCGCAGCAGATCGCGCAATTCCTTGGCATAGACGATGGCGATGGGACGCAGGTTCATCGCGGCGCCTCCACCACCCTGACGAAAATATCTTCCAGCGTCCGCAACCCGGTGCGTTCCCGCCATTCGGACAAGGTGCCTTCGCCCAAAAACCGGCCTTGATGAATGATGGCGACCGTGTCGCAAAGTTTTTCCACTTCGCTCATCACATGGGTGGAAAAAATCACCGTCTTGTCCTGCCGTCCGCACTGGGCGATGAACGAGAGGACGGTGCGCGCCGTCAGCACGTCGAGGCCCAGAGTGGGTTCATCAAAAATCATCACCGCCGGATCATGCACCAGCGTCCGGGCGATGGAGACTTTTTGTTTCATGCCGGTGGAAAGCTTGCTGCAACGCCGGTCGCGAATTTCGTTCATATCGAGCGCGACAAAAAGTTCGTTCAGCCGCGCGCCTAAAGCCTCCTCGCGCATCCCGTGCAACCGCCCAAAATATTCCACCATTTCCCGCGCGGTAAGCCGGTCGTACAACGCGGTCGCTGAGGAAAGGAACCCAATGCTGGCGCGCACTTTGGCCGGCGCGGCCATCACGTCGTATCCGGCGACAGTGGCCGTGCCCGACGTGGGTTGCAACAAAGTCGCCAGCATTCGGAGACAGGTGGTTTTGCCCGCGCCGTTGACGCCCAGCAGTCCAAAAATCCGCCCGGGCTGGCAGGAAAAACTGACGTCGTCCAGGGCGCGGATCGCTCCGCGCTTTTGGTCGTGGAAGGTTTTGGTTAAATGGCGCGCAGTAATCATGGCGGCGTTTCAAAACGATAGCCCAGATCGCGGATCGTTTGAATAAATTTTGGATGATGCGGATCGGCCTCGATTTTAGACCGCAAGGTGGTGACGCAACGGTCCACGCTCCGGTCTGTCACCAAAACGTCCTGCCCCCACACCGCGTCCAGGATGCTGTCCCGCGTCAGCGCGCGTCCGGCGCGTTTGATAAAAAACTCCAGCAGCCGAAACTCCTTTGCTGTCAAGACTACTTCTTCCTCGTTCCGATAGAGCTTGTGCGCGGCCAGGTCCAGCCGGGCCTCGCCAAAGCGATATTCGGCGGCGTCGGGACCCTGGCGGCGCAGGAGCGCCTTGGCTCGCGCCAGCAATTCGCGGATGCTGAAAGGCTTGGTCACATAATCGTCCGCGCCCAATTCCAGGCCGCGCACAATATCATCCTCCTGCCCCTTGGCGGTGAGCATGATGATCGGAAAATCCAACTGGCGCGCCCGCGCCGCCCGGCAGATTTCGTAACCGTTGACCTTGGGCAGCATCAAATCGAGCAAGAGCAAATCCGGCGGTTCGGCGAGAACGGCATCCAATCCCTTTTGCCCGTTGACGGCAGTGCGGACGCGATAGCCTTGCGTCTCGAAATTATCTTTCAACCCGCGCATCAGGGCGGGGTCGTCCTCGATAATCATGACCGTGGCATTATTCATTGGGGAATCGTAATGCGAAAGACGCTGCCGCGTCCGGGTTCGCTATCGACGTGGATTGCGCCGCGATGGGCTGTGACAATAAACTGGACGATGCTCAAGCCCAGACCGCAGCCGCCGCCGGTGCGGGCCAGCCTTTGATCCACCTGGTAAAAGCGTTTGAAAATTCGTTTCGTTTCGCGCGAGGTCAAGCCAATGCCGTTGTCTTGCACCACAAAGACCACGCTCCCATTCTCGGCGCCTGCCGACAAGGTGATTTTCTTTTCCTCCCCTGAATATTTAAAGGAATTGTCCAACAGGTTCACCAGCGCTGTGACCATGGCGTCCGCATCCGCCGTGACCGAGGGCAATCGTTTCGGGACGAGCACGCTGAACCGGCAACCGGCGGCCGCAAATCTCTCGCGCACCGCCGCCGCCGCAGTCTCCGCAATCGACGCCGCAGGCACGTCCTTGAAATCGAACGCATATTTATTTCGCTCGATGCGCGAAAAGGTCAGAAAATTATCAATCAGCCGGCTGAGCCGGAGATTTTCGGTGGCGATCAATTGCAAGTATTGACGGGTCGTTTGTTCGTGCAGCGGCTCGGTGTTCAACAAGGTATCCACCAACAGGCGCATCGAAGAAAGCGGGGTTTTCAATTCATGGCTGACCGTGGCAAGCAGATCATTTCTCAATTGCGCCACCGCCGCCTGGCGTCGAATCAAACCCGCCGCCAGCAGCGCAAGCCCAGCAACCACCGTCACCGCGAGAAGGCCGATCCAAATGTAAAAGGCGCTTTGGTCGCGGGCCGTCGCCTCGAAAAGTCCCGGATCGCGCAAGGTCATGGCAATCTGCCAGTCGGGAAAGCGCGGCCCCGCTGGAATGGCCATGAGATATTTTGACGCATCCGCTCCAGGCGTGATGAGAATGAAGTTTGGGGGAACCCGCGACTGCAACGTTTCGGTGCGAAAGAGCATCAAAGCGCGGCCGTCGGCCGAGCCAATTTGCCAAACGCCGGGCAGCGGCGTGACGCGCAAGCGGGGTTCAGGCGCGGGATGCGGGCCGGTTTCCAGATAACGCGCCGCCAAGTCCTGCGCCGCCAAGGTTGGAAATTGAACACGCTGGGGAAACAAAACCGACAAACGGTGCATCAGAAAACGGCGTTGCGGGGCCGGCATGGAATTGCTGTAGTCGTTCAATTCGTTTTCCAGGCTGGCCAGCAACGGCGAGGCCGCGTCGTGATTGGTTTCGAGCGATCTCAATTCGGCGCTGGGCCGCAGCAACCGCCCCTGCTCGTCCATGGTATTGGTGTCCCCGCGCGAGAGCGGTTTGGGAAAAACTACTTTTCCCGAGATGTCAAAACGAATTACGGCATCAGCCATCGCCGGTGTAATATGTTCCCAATTCGTCTCCATCGTCCCTTGCACAAAGGTGAGACGGTCGCGCGAGACCTCCATTAACTCCTGCCGCACGGCCGCTTTCTCATTGCGCACCGCCTGGTTCATGAACCAGAGCAGGCATACGGACGGGACGAGCACCGCGAGCAGCAACAGCAGCGTGAGCCACCCACTGCCCGGGCGGCTCGTCCCGGCCGCGAATTTGCGAAGGGCCCTTGTCACTGGGTTTGAAAGGAATTGACCACGGAATTCCACTTGGACTGAAGGGCTTCAAGGTCTTTGGCGGTCGCAGTCGTTTGAAAGGACACCGCGTTGGCGCCGATGAAACTGCAAATCGTCGAAGTAACTTTGGCGGTTTCGCCTTCAGTGTAATCGCTCAGGACGCTGAGAGCGGGTTGTCCGGCGACCGTCTGGCTTGTCCAGCTATCGTCGCGAATTTTGAAGTTCTTCTGCATTTTAGCGTCCTCGGCCAGCAGATGGCTGGCGTAAGCTCGAAGCGAGTTCGTTTCCTCGGGTTTGAGACTGGTCAAGGCGCGGACCACGAGCGAGCTGGCGGCCCAAGCCTTGGGATCAAGGACACCCACATTGATCAAGCCCTTTTCCTCTGTCTCCCATCGATAGAATAACCATCCGGCCGGCGCAGTGACCGAGAAACCGGCAGAGGCATCCGAATAAGCGGCCTTTTCTCCGGGCGTATGGTGGCTGATGCCGGTCAAACTCGCGATAACGCCGCCAGCCTCAAGCTTGATCAAATATCGGCTGGCATCGCTGGAAAACCAAAACGTCTGCCCGATATTCAACTCGACTTTATAGCAATCAAAAGTCCCAGCCGGCACGGTGAGTTTCTCCGGTCCCGTCACGTTCAATGTCACTGGCACAACCCGGCCCCCCAGGCTGCTGAGGATTTGCTGGCTGGTGGTATAGCCATTGGTCAGAGGAAGCCGCCGCATCAATTCGACTGCTTCCTCATTATCAATCACCGGACTGTCAAAAGTAATTTTTTTGACTTCGTCGCTCCCCGGCTTCTTCAGATCGGCGTGATCTGAAAAATAGACCGTATCGACCGCGCCCAACAGGGTATGATGCCAATAACTCCGGATCGGATTAAACGTGTCCGCCTGAACGTCCACAAAACTGGCCGCCTGCGTGCCGGCCGCGGCGGTATGCGAGGATATTCGCCAGATTTTTTCGCCGTTTGTGTCCGTGGCAGAGTTCATCGCGTAATCAATCACACCGACGTCCAGTCCGCCGGCCAATTTGACATCCAGGCGCAAATCCTCGCCATCGGCCCACGGCGCGGGCGCCAACGCATTAACGCCGGCCAAATATTTTCGCGCCAGGGCGATGATGTCCTTCTGATCCGGGTAATCCTTGATCAACGTTTCAAACGCCGCGTTGGCGTTGGTGAAATCATTTTTCTTATAATAACAGATTCCCAGATGATATTGCGCCTGGGCGGCGACGGCTTGATCGGTCTTGCCTTGGGCGATGACTTTTTGATAAAGCTGCATGGCGTTATCAAGGTCGCCTTTGGTTTCCTCGGAATAAACGCCTTGCTCCAGCAAGTCCGACGGCGAGTCCGCCCAAGCCGGAAGGCCCGTGGATAGAACAGCCGCGGTTGAAAGAACGAATAGAATATTTTTTATTTTCATGGGCTAGAGACTGCCGCCCGATTGTTACGGCATTATTACCGCCGCGTCCTTTCTTTGTCACCGCCTTTTAGCCTTCCGCATTTTCCCTGCCTTTTTTTGTTGTAACCTTCCCCGCTCTTTTGCAGTCTTTTAGCAAGCAGCCCCGACCAGAAGCCATTAAGCTTCTGCGCGACGGGGTCAAGTAAAACAAAACACAGACCCGTAAATTTATGGAATACAAAAAGAAAACCTCATTCACCCTCATCAAAACCGCCGCCTGCGCCCTTCTCACCCTTGGCCTGATCGCCATGGCACAGGCGCAGGACAGCAAAATTGACCCCACCGGCACATGGATCTGGTCCACTCCCGGTCGTAATGGCGGAGCAGACCGCACCAACACGCTGACCCTAAAATACGAAAACAGCGCGCTGACCGGCGCCCTGCAAACCCCGGGCCGCAACAACACCACCAATAGCGCCGACATTTCCGAAGGCAAACTGACCGGCGACCAAATCACCTTCAAAATCACCCGCGAAGTGAACGGCAATAGTGTCACGGCGGGGTACGAAGGCACTCTTACGGCCGACACTATCAAGGGCAAAATCAACACTGAGCGCAACGGCCAGCCCCGCTCGCGCAAATGGGAAGCCAAGCGCCAGGCCGCCACGCCCTAACTTCAACCACCCAACCCCGACCGCGCGAGTTTACCCATTCGCGCGGTTTTTCATTGCGCGCCTCGATTTCGTATTGCCCTGTTACCCTCTTTATTACCCTCTTTTAGGGGTAATACCCTTATTCGCCATTTTGCACCGGGTCCGCGCCCAAGGCATTGCCCTCCTCGTTGTGACAAGGAATGACGATGCTGAGAACGGGGCTGGCGGTTGCCATGTTTCGCTTGCAGTGTAGGGCATAAGGCTTGCCTGTGGCAACGGCAACGCCCTTCGCTGGTTGAAGGCGGGGACAGGCGTTTTTGGAATATCTCGAATTTTTTGGTTGATTTAGATTTGAATTGGCGGCTTTTTTAAGCTTTCAACGGCAATGATCGGTCATTAACATCGCTGTCTAAATTATATCTATGAAATCATTTGGCATTTGGCTCGCTTCGACTTCGGCCCTCCTCGTCTCGGCATTCGTGGCGCCGGCGCAGGATACGAATATTAATACCCTCACCGACGCGGAAAAAGCGGCGGGGTGGCAACTCCTCTTTGACGGCAAGGATTTTGACGGCTGGCATAATTTCCGGAGCGAAAGCATTCGGCCCGGCTGGGAGGTTAAGGAGGGGACCATGACCTGCGTCGATCCCCATAACGCCGGCGATATCGTCACAACCGGGCAGTTCGATTGGTTCGAGTTGCAGTTGGACTATAATATTTCGCACGCGGGCAATAGCGGCATCATGTTCCACGTAGCGAATAAAGGACGCGCCGTGTGGGCTAGCGGGCCGGAATTCCAGTTGGAAGACAATGTCGATGCGGCGGACCCGGTTCGCTGCGGCTGGCTCTATGCTTTGTATCAGCCACCGATTGATCCGGCCACTGGCAAAACCCTCGATGCCACTAAACCGGTCGGCGAGTGGAACCACGTCCGCCTCCTGGTCACGCCCCAAAAATGTGAGCACGAGATCAATGGTGTCAAGTACTTTGAATACGTCCTGCACAGCGACGATTTTAACCAACGGGTCGCGGCGAGCAAGTTTTCCACCATGCCGGACTTTGCCAAATCGGACATTGGATCCATCGCATTGCAGGGAGACCACGGTTCGGTCTCGTTCCGCAATATCAAAATCCGCCCGATCAAGCAAAGCCCTTAGCTCGTTCCAGGACGATGCAATGGCTTCAGGCGGGCTGGACGCCCTGCTGATAACCTTCGATCAGTTCTTTGATTCGCCGCGCGTCGTCTTTGCGATGGCCATGGCTGGTCAACGGATCGGTGCCGCCCGAAGATTCAATCACTATCGTTGACCAAACTATCCCTGTTTTGATATGCACCGAAGCCACTTTTTGGATGGCGATGCTGATCTCGTCCGAACTGAACCACGACCTCTTGCGCCGCATGACCGCGCGCTCCGTAACTTCAATGAGGGTGGGAAAAAGAAAGTTGCCCTTCGTCCAGCGGCTGGCTTGGAAAATTTCAGTTGCCATGCCCTGAATTAACGGGCATCCGCGCTGGCAAGCAAGCTCGATTTACAGCCGATTGATCTTTTGCAAAAGGGCGCTGGTCGATTTCCCGGGCACGATCGGCAAAATCACGATCTTCACTCGCAATTGTTCGAGCAAACGCCGCTCCTCCTGGTTGATGGTTTCCATCGTGTAATCGCCGCCTTTGACGTAGATGTCAGGCTGCACGACGGCCAAAAAAGCGCGCGCATCCGGCTCAGGAAAGATATGCACGCCATCGACGGATTGCAGCGCGGCGAGGACCGATGCCCGGTCGGCCGCCTCGTTCACAGGCCGGTTCAACCCTTTCAACGCACGTACGCCAGCATCGTTTGTCACGCCGACCAGGAGGGCATCCCCCTGTTGGCGGGCCTGCTCGAGGTAGGTCACATGCCCGACATGCAGCAGGTCGAAGCATCCGTTCGTCACCACCAGTTTTTTTCCTGCGTTCCGCAGACCGGCGCGCCAAGGCGTCAATTCAGCCGGCGATAATATTTTCTGCGCGAAATTCATCGACGTTCATTTTGGATCAAGCGGGGATGAATTGGCAATCCGCAACCATGACGCTGGGATTTTCGCGTCAATTTGGGCAACACGACTTGTTTTTTTTGCCCAAGCGTCTAGTATGATTGATATGAAGAACGACGTCTTGCCCGTCGAAATTCGCGGAATTCTGCCAGCCAATAGCGGCTATGGAATTTTCGTCGGCAACAACCAAAAAGTGTTCGTCATTCAGGTCGAGCATCACATGGGGGCGATCATCGGCATGTTTTTGAAGGGAACCCTCAAAGAACGCCCTTTGACCCATGATTTGGTCAATAATATTTTTAAGGGCCTCAACATCACCATCGAACGGGTCGTCATCACGGAACTGAAAAACTCCACCTTTTATGCCCGGCTCATTCTCCAGCAGGAAAATGAATTAGGCCGCAAAATTGTCGAAATCGACGCCCGCCCGAGCGACTGCCTCGCTTTGGCCACGGCCCAAAAACGCCAAATCTATGTCTCTTCCGACCTCTTCGAGCAAGTCGAAGACATGACCGAGTGGCTCGACCGCATCAACGAAAACCCCGGCGAAGCCGAAGAGCCGGAATAACTTCGTCATGCCTTCCGCCGTCACGTCCAAATCTTCTTCCGTGCTTCTCGTCTGTGGCGAAGACGAATTCGGAGTCAAACAACGGGCTCGCGAGATTTTCCAAAAGTGGTCTTCCGAATTGGGCGGCATGGACCACGAAATGATCGATGCCGCAGTCAATAATAGCGGGGAAGCGCTCAAGAGCCTGGCCAAACTCCGCGCTGCGTTGCAAACCCTCCCCTTTTTTGGCAGCGGCAAAGTGGTTTGGCTGCAAAATTGCAATTTCCTCGGTGAGGAACGAACTGCCACCGCCGGCGATGTCACCGAAGCCCTCGCGGACCTTGCCCAGGAATTGAAGACATTCGCCTGGCAAAGCGTCCGCCTCCTCGTCAGCGCCGGGAAAGTCGATAAGCGAAAGTCCTTTTACAAAACCTTGGAAAAGATTGGCGAAGTCGAGACTTTCGCCGGCTGGTCCACGGAGGACAAGGACTGGTCGGACCAGGCGCAAACGTGGGCCTTGCGCGCCTTGCAGAATTTACAAAAAGAAATCTCCGATGAAGCCTTGGCCCTCCTCGTCGCCAACGTCGGCCCCAACCAGCGCATGCTCAACAGCGAAATCGAGAAGCTCGCGCTGTCTGTGGGGGATCGCCCGCGCATCGGCCTCGACGACGTCAATGCCGTCATCACGCGCAATAAGCAGGCCCGCGCTTTCGCCTTGGGGGACGCGCTGGGCGACCGGAATTTGTCGCGGTTGTTGCGCTGCTTGGACCAAGAGCTTTGGGAGGTTCGCCGCGATCCGCAACGAAGTGAAATTGGCCTTCTCTATGGTTTGATCAGCAAAGTGCGCGGGCTGCTTTTCGCGCGCGAAATGATGGCCCGCCGCTGGCTAAAACCGGAAACGGAATTTAGCCGTTTTAAAGCGCAATTGTCGCGCGTGCCGTCCGACGCGTTGCCCGAGGACAAGAAATTCAATCCACTTTCCATGAATCCCTACATTTTATTTCGGGCCACCGCCCAGGCCCGCAATTATTCCCAAAGCGAACTTATTACCGCCATGGACCTGCTATTGCAATGCAATCAAAAGCTTATTTCCCGCAATCTCGACCCATCCTTGGTCTTGCAGCAAACACTTATTCAAATCGTCAGCCGTCCTGCCGAAGCGCCGGGCAAACCCTTGCTCGCCGCAGCCTGACGGGTTAATCCAAACGGTTTCCTTCTCATGAATCAAGCTCCCGCAAAATTAATGGTCGCCGTTTTCGATCAAATGGTCTGCATCAAGGTGAACGGCCGCGCGGATTTCACCTCCAGCGTCGATCTCAAGAAACTGGTCAACGAGCTATGGGAGAGAGGGTACAACCATTTCATTTTCGAATTATGCGATTGCCTGACCATGGATAGCACGTTTTTAGGAGTCCTATCCGGCATTGGCCTGAAGTTTTCCAATGGCAAGAACACCCAGGTGGGAACGCCCCTGGAACTTATCAATCCCAACCCTCGCATTTCCGAAACCCTGGAAAATCTTGGCGTGATCGATTTATTTGCGATCAAGACCTGCGCCGAGCCGCTCACCGATAGGTTCGAGCCTCTGGCCGAAGCTCCCAAGAGCACCCAAAAAGAACTCACGTCGATTTGCCTGGAAGCTCACAAAACCCTAATGGCCATCAAGCCCGAAAACGCCCAAAAATTTCGGGACGTAGCCCAGTTCCTGGCCGAAGACCTAAAAAAGCTCGAAAACTGCGGCAACAAGTAATCCTTGATAACGTCATCGCGTCCCATCCCTCCCCTCCTTCCCATTTCATCCTATTTCAGCCGAAAGAACCGCGACGTCTGACTCTGCACCGCCACCGGATCCGTATAAGACCCCACCGAGGAATTCGGTATGACATTCGTCACAAAACTCCAACTCGTCAAATTCGTCGAGACATCAATCTCATAGGATTGTCCAGGAACCGCGCTCCAATACATGGTAAATCCAGACGCCGGAGAAGCAATGCGGGCGCCTAGAAACTCGGGCGCATTAGTGACGGTCAAAGGACTGAGAAGGTTGATCGCCTCTATGGAATACTGCACGGTGAGATCCGAAGTATTCGGCACCGCCAAATACCAAGTGCCGTTGAGCGACGGCAGCGCCGCGTTGGTCCCAATCTGAACCAATTGAGGCGCAAGCCCGCTATTGAAACTGCCCGAGTAGGATTCTTGAGGGGTCGGGAATATCCCTTGGCCAACCAGCAATTCCACGTTGCCCAAAAATGACAAATTGGTCACAGTAAACTGAACGCCCGAGGGACTGTTGCTGATCAGATAGGAATACAAGGTATTCGTGGGATAACCGGGAAAGGCCGCATTATTCGTATAGGCAACGCCGTTGGCCAAGGGGATTACGTCAAGAGAATTGGTCACGACGGTAGCGATGATTGTATAACCCACGTTGGTCACCGCCGCAAAATTGTAAACGGAAAGATACCAGATACTCGGCACCATGGGCAGAACATTATTTGTTGTCGCCGTTGGCAACGGCACGGGCACAGAATTGGTGCTAATGACAATGAATTGGTCATTACTGCTATTGTTCCGGCTCTGGTAATCAAAAGTCAACGGTCCCGGCAGAGGCAAACCGTTGCGCGCATACAGATCGACTTCCCCATTGGTCGGATTTAGGACTTGGAAAGTAACTTGGACGGCATTGGTCGGCACCACAAACGAATAATATTGCGGATTGCCGTTGGTCCCAACGTTGTTCGTGCCTATTACGTTTGTAACCGCAATGGCATTGGCTAGAGGAGTAGGATTGTTGGTCATTCCATCAAAATCCACCTCAATCGTGAAATTCGCGGGAGTGGTCGAGCTGTTATTCTGGACACCCAGGAAATAACGCTGGCCGGGCTGAAGCGGAGGAAGCCCACCCAACGTGGCCAGGACGTTCGTGCTGGCGGTCACATTATTTGTTAAAGCGACATCACCGGGCAACCCTCCTGTCGGCAGCGCCGTCTGATCGAAAAGCAAATTCAGCGAACTGTTCGGCGTAATGGCAGTTAGGATATTCGAAGCGAACTGCGCATAGTTGGGCACATCGACCGCGAAATAAATGATGCCGCCATTCGGGGGAACAACATTAGTCATAGAAACCCGATTGGTCAGCACAAATAGGGTGGCATTCGTCGAAGATGTGGTCAGTTGCAGCGTCCAACTGAGCAGCGTGCCATTAACCGGCAATGACGAATCAGTGCGCGTATCCCATACATCAAGCGACCAGCAGCCCAAGGGATTTTCTCCCACAAACGGAGTCAGCGGTTCCTCGGGCAGGTAGTAATCGTTATAGTTTGTGGCGGGCAATTGGATGAATTGTATGTCATCGAGCAGGACTCCCAGAGGGTTCCCAGCAAACTCGACCGTAACCTGAGTATTCGTGGTGACAAAGCTATTCGTAAGCTTTTGCCAGCCTCCGTCCGCGTTCGTTAAAATAATGGTGTTGGTGCTGATGCCATCCACCGTCAGTTGGAAATTAGGCAGAACGGAATTGGTGCTGTATTTACCCTGGCTGCCCGCCGAGTAAATTGCCGCGATTTCCGCCGGTGAAAGAGCGCGATTAAACAAGTCCAGTTCATCCAGATCGCCCAGGAAAGGCACATTGGCGCAGCCTGCGCCGCCCATAACCAGGTTGTTTGTATTGGTAATGTTGGCTATTCCAGAAATGACATTGGTGTTCAAAAGTCCATCCACATACATGGAGATCAATCCCGCTTGCCGGACGAGAGCCACATAATGAAATATTCCATCGGCCAGAACATTCGTCACAACCGAATTGGTAATGCTTTGCAAGGCGGGATTCGCATCATCCTGGTATTTTAAATAACCTTCCTTTAGGAAAAGGCCAAACGCGCCAGCAGGGAGGCCGCAGGCGCTGCCCTTTTCCAAGATCCCCATCGTATCATTCGTGTCCGTCGATTTCAGCCAGAAATCCACGCTGAAATCGTTGGTCCCAAAGACCCCCACATTGGTTCCAAAGGAAACGCTGCTATCCACGCCGTCAAAGGTGAAGGCGCGATTGACCTCGCCATCATCAAAAGTGACCAGCGGGGTTATATTTGTTACACCACTGGCAATATTAGTCGAGGTGGATAGCGTGCCGTTATTGGTTCCAATAATGTCCTCGGCATTGTCATCGCCCGGCCACCAATTCGTCAGGCCGGGCGCCCTGACGTAAAATAGAATTTCGTATGGCAAGTTCGGCGTCGTGGCAAACGTCTGGGTAATCCGGCCGCTGGTCAACGCGAGGAAATTAGTGCCAGACTCGGCGATATTAGTGTCCGTAACCACCCCGACCTCACTATTCGTGGTATATAAAAACCCATTGGTGGTTACAGTCGTAATGATATTATTAGATACTGTCCACCCATCAATCACCGTGCCATTCGAGCTATAATAGTAAATGCCGTTACTGTACCCCTCAAAATCACTGGAGGCAATCGTCACGGAAGGAGCATAATTACTCAAGGCATACGGCGGCGGCGCAAACTTGATCGGAATAAAGGCCAGATTGGTATTTTCAGTGAAAACCGTATAAACATAATTCGTGAACTGATTCGTCTCGGATGAGTTGGTCGCCGTCAACTGAATCAAACCGAGCGCATTGGCATTCGACCCTCCGCGGTCTTCAAAGAGGAGCACACTGGTCCCCTGCGGACTGGTCAAGTGTATCACCAAATCATCCAGATTGGTATCCGCAATGCGCAACCCCACCTGCAAATTGACCACCTGCTGCCCGAGACCAACACAAATCTGCGATTCCGTCGTGGCATCCGTCAGCAAAGGAATATCCGCATTATTGGTAAACGACTGCACCAAATTAGGCGTCAAACTTTCCTGAATAAGAATTTCCACAAACAACGTCACCGGTGTGCTGCCTTGATTGTAAATGCCATAAAACCACAATCCGCCCTCCAAGGGAGGATAAGGCACTGGATTGTGCGGAGGAGGATTAGTCCCCAAGCTAAGAAATCCACCCGGAGGATTGATATTATTACTTCCATAATCACCGGTATTAATATCATCAAAATTGGTCAAATAGATTCCAATAGGTCCCCCGCCGCTTTTGTAAACCGCGGATATGATCAAGTTGGTCGCATCATTCGGCACCACAACATAATCGTCAAACCATCCATTGGGTTGAATGGTAACAAAAAACCCAGTCAATGGAGGCTGCGGATCAACCGTAACCTGAAATTGTGTGACCTCTCCGCTCTGAACCAGCGCGCTATCCGCCTCTGTCAGCAACCAAAGTCCCTGGCCTGGTTGATTGGCATAATCGATCAGGCTTCCTGGGCCGTCCGAGGAAAGATCTCCGGAAGCGGGATCTTCGTGAAGATCGTCGTACGTATTGGTAAATCCCCCAGGCGGCCCGCTATAATGATTCAGCACCACCTGAAGTCCATCATGTTGAAGAGTGCCATAAAGGTCGGCGGGGTTTCCGTGGGCCACGCCGTCCTGGACCGTGACGCGTCGAATTTTCATTTCAGGATTGTTGGGACTAAACAAAAAGGCAAATACCAACGCGGGCGGCCCAGAAACGCTATCTGGGATCATCACGGGCAGGCTGGTGCCTTCAGCCGTAACGCTTCCATCGCCGTTTTGAGTAGAGAACGGGGCCTGTTGAGCAATCCCGTAGAAACCAAAGTCAGCCGCTTGCTGATCCTCTGACTTTACCCCAATATAATATACTTCGTTCGCGTAGGAGTTGGTATAGATGATTGTTTCTGTTCCCCCTCGCCCAACAGATTTATCCGCCTTTTGAACAACCTTGTCGGTCAAAAGGAATAGCGCAGGATTCTGAGAGACGTACAAATCGATGTCGGCATCCGTGTTGCGCGGCCGGGAAAGATTCGGCGGTAAAAAAGTTGTAAAAGCAACATTCGTGGCTTGATTGGTCGCACTGAAAGCTGTGTTGGTAAAAATGAAGAAATGCCATTGAGAGACGTCGCCATTGGTCAAAAACGGGTACTTATAAAGATTTGGTTCGTTAGCGCCGACTCGCTGATGAAGCAGAGGGACGCCATTGCTCGCCACGGTTATCAAAGTTGGCGTTGTATTGGTAATGCCGTTGGTGATAACCATCATGGGCGAGGCCAGAGCAGGGTCGTCACTCGAGATCACCAAGGCGTAATCTTGCGCGATTCGATTGGTTTGGCCGGGAATAGCGTTCACATTGACCCGGCTTCCGGTAACTTGAACGGTCAGCGGAAAGTCAATCGGCGTCAAGGAGGTGCCTATATATACGTTCTCGACGTTGTTGACGGTGTCTGAAGGCGGCAAATTCGTCGGATTGCTTACTTCCGTAAAAATGTCTCCACCCAGAAAATCGTTTCCAACATAGACGTTGGTTCTGGTCGCGTCTGTCACGGTAAGATCGAGATCATTCACCAAGGCTACGCCCGCCGCTGGATCTCCAGGAGGATCGGTCCAAACCAAGGTAATACGCAACGGAAAATTAGCCGCATTGGCGTCAGGCTGGGAAATGGTATAGGTCCGATACTGGCCAGTCGCGAGCGCGTTATTGGTGGATTGATCGATCAACACCATTGTAGGACTGTTGGTGCTGCCACCTATCAATGAGGCAGGGATGCTGTTGGATATATTGGGGAGGCCCCAACCTTGCTCGTTGGGATTTTCCGGGCTGGTATTAAAGTCATATTGTATGCCAAGAGAGCGCGATCCATTGATCAGCATGGCTTTCAGAAGGGCTGGGCTGGGCATGATATTCATTCGAGTTTGCAGAAACTCCTGCATCAGCGCCAGCAACCCCGACACAGCCGGAGCGGACATGCTCGTGCCGCTTTCATAACGATAAACCCCGAGCGTATTATTCATGTTGCTCAAAACTGTAAAATAATCACCCAAATAATTCGTTTCAATAACGTAAACATTCAAGTCGAATTCCACCGGTTGGGTATTGGTGGCCGGAGTGGTCAGGTCAATGTACCAAATCCCATCGGCCGGAAAGTTAGTCACAAACGCGATATTTGTTCCTCGTAGCGTAGTGGGAGGAGTAAATGCATCAGCGTAAATCAAAACTGGCGGAAAACTTTTGGGAGAGGCGGCGTTAGAGGATACTTGAATGATCAACTCTGAGGTGTCGGACGGAAGATAGGCCAAATATGAGTTAGTCTGATTGGGTAGAATAGTTTGATTCGTGGTGAGATTGTCGGTCACGTAGGATTGATTAGTAGGATCAACAAAATTCGTCGCCTTGCACGAAACAATAAACACTCCCGGAGCCACCACATCCGGTTTAAAGCGGCCGGAGCTCCCTTCCACCCCGATACCGACGTTGCCGCAACTAGAGAACCACGCAACCAAATTACTATTATCGGTCGCGCCGTAAAATACGGCATTCGTCGTTTGGCCGTCATAACTGACCATATTAGTCAGGAATCGCGGACTGTCGCTGGCGCCTACGGTGATGACATTCTTCGCCGTCGCCGGAGAGTTAATGGTGTCAGCCTGTCCGCCAACGCCCGCGTCATCTCCATTGCCACTATTGCCGGCGGCAAAGACAAAAAGAAGAGGCTGTTCGCCAGGCACATTCGGCTGGGCGTCACGAGTGGCCGCATCGAAACTGGCGGCGTGCATATCATAGGTAAGACTCCCGTAACCCCAGCTATTATTGGAAATCAAATTAGTCGGCCCCAGGTTCATGGAGGCATTTTCCTGCAGATAGGCATCCGAGACAAATGGCCCCAGCAGCAAATCCAGTGATTGGACAAAGAGATTGGCGTTAGTGGCCTTTCCCCGAAAATCCGCGCCGGGGGTGATGGAGCCAGAGGCAAACGTCACGCTGGCGGACTGGCTGCCATTGCCAGCAACAATGCCGGCGACATGAGTGCCGTGTCCATCGCCATCAGTCAACGAAAATGGATCCCCCTGCAAGCGGAGGCCGGTGGGTCCGCCAAAGTCAAGATGACTTGCATCCACACCGGTGTCGTTGAGGCTGACGATAACATTGGCCCCGGTAAGATTGAGGTAATTGGAGGTGCCGAGCAATGTGTCTGCCGACACGCCTAGTTCGACCCGGCTCAAATCGTTCGCCAAATGACGAGGGGTATAGGCTTCGACTTCCTGCGCCAAAGGCATTTGCGCGACCGCCACAAGGTTCTGGGATGGAATGTTGACAATCAGGGTGGGGCCAAATGGGCTTCTATCTTCGCCTAGCAACGTCGCCCCCAATTGCGTCAACGCAGCCAAGGCAGCATCTCGCTGGCCGGGAAAAGTAGTCACGCTTAAGGCATTTGTCTCCGCTTGCTGCTCGATGGCGACGGGCAAGAGGGTATTATCGAGCTTATAATAGGGTTCGTAAGGCAAAACCGCCACCACATCCGCGTGGGCCGCGAGGTTGGTAGCTTGCTCAGGGGATGCTTGCACCAGTGCGGCGTTGTTGGGCACATAAGCAATATAACTCGCCCCCGCCTGACTGATTTCAGCATAAAAATCCTTGTCGAGCGGACGGTCGGCTTGCACAAGGTAACTGCCGGGAGCGCCCTTCGCTCGCAAATGCGAGGGAATCTTTAGCCCGACCGGGACTTCGGTATCAATCAGAGCGTTGCGCAGAATAAGGGCATGATCATTATGAACCAATTGAGCCAGTTTTTGCGTGGTGTTGCGAAGCACGTACGATTTCCGTTTAATAGGAGCATTTGTCTCGAGTGCCTTGATCAAAGCCGGATGTTGGAGGCGGAGAACGCCAGACTGGGCGGACGCGGCCGGACTTGCCCCGATGCGGTGGGCGTCGCGGACCTTCTCAGCATAGCGCCATGTCCAGACGGCCGCCGCAAATAAAAGCAGGCTAATTACCAACCATGTTCGTGATTTAAAGCGCATGTTAATCTCCCTGGCTGTCGGAACTTGTTTGATACACTAATCGACTCAATGGCGAATTTCCAGCAAAATACTGGCAAACCACAGGTCCCCGTCTTCCACTTATGATCAAGGCGGCCATTTAATCTCCAGGTTCGATATTATAGCTGTCGATGACGACTTTTGGTTTAGCCGCCGTGGTATCGCCCACCACATGGCAAACAATGCGGCCCAAAAACTCGCCCGTGATCTCGTAATTGGTGCAAATATTGTTTAAAGCTGGGTCAAACCCGATCGCGGGCGATGAATAGAGGTTCTTGGGTTTAAGGGACTGGCCCCAGGCATAAATGACAAATTGCGGCTGACCCACCTTGAGCAAGGAAAGTATTTGTTGCGGAATACGTTCCACCATTTCGTCGGTGGGCGTCCCGACAAAATTTGTCACAAAGGGCGATTGAGTGGTCAAAACCGCCGCCTGCAAAATATCCCCAACTTTATGGAATATTCCGTTGGGATTATAGGCGTTGGTACTGTTGAGAGGGTAGGTGTTAGTGCGAGCCGTATTAATACCATTGGAGGCGTCCATGAAGTTCGCCATGGGATAATAAATGCCGTTGTTCGGCGCGATGGCCACTCCACCCGTATTATTGGTCATGGCAATCACTCCGTCAAAAAGCGCAGACCAAGCCGCAGTATTGGTTTGGTTGACCGAGAGGAGACCGCGGGCGGCATTATCATTCGGCGCCGTCGAAAAAAGATCGACCAGCGCCCAATCATTGGTCGGGTAGCTATCAATGGAATTGACCCACGAGGCCCACAGCAAGGCCTGTCCCTGACCCGGTGGGTTATCAGCTTTTAAATAAACGGTTTGCCAGGGCGTGCCGCGGTGAACACGGCCTAACCATCCGACACTGGGAAAACCGTTCGTCGGAAATTGCCACGAGCTTGAGTTGGACATGCTCGAATCCATAAATAACTGCTGATTCGCAAAATTGCCATGTCCCGGCCAAGGGCTATAGCGCTGGCTGACCGTGCCCACCGAATTGGTAATTTGAGAACCCAAAAAAGCAGCATCGAAAGGCGGGGCGGGCGAGGGATCGCCATAAACGGGCCAGTTCAAATCATCGACCGTGTAATGCACTAACGGGTCGTTAGCCACCCAGTTTTCATTCTGTTGAACTATATTGCTGGGACTAAAAGCCGTACTGCCAAACATATAATCACCATAGATTTTGGTGCGCGGAGTAGCGTTCAGACTGTTGAAAAGTATGTAGACATCCCCCCGTGAATCCAATGCTTCCGCAGTTTGGATTTGATTGGAAAGTCCTTGCGAATAACCGGAAACATCGTTAGCTCCGTTAGTAAGCCAGTAAGGATCGGGCTGGCCATCAAGAGTACGGGCGGGAACAAATATATTCGAGCTGCCAAACGGTCCCAAATTGACAAAGTCCAGCAGCCGGCCCGAGCTTACATCGTACATAAAATACAGGAGGTGATTCGTAACGGTGTAAGTCCAAGTATGGACCGGAAAAGTGGTTTGTTGAAGGTCGGCAGGCAACGCTCCGCCGTTATAATTCGTGGCGGTAAAGGGCTGGTAGGTCCGAGTCGCATCCGAATAATACCCTGCAGGAAGCGACAGAACGTTCGTTTGAAAGAACGACATAAAGCCAGTCGGTGCGGTCATGCTTCCATTCCAACCTGGCCAGCTCGAAATCGTTTTATTGGCAAAAAAGCTAAAACCGTTTGTATAACCATAATTATAGTTATTGGTCACTTCGATTGTAACATAATTGGTCACATAAACTCCCACTTGCAAGGGAAACGCATTCGAGTAAGAATTCCAGGCATCGGCTCCAAAGATATTCGAAATGTTCATGACATAAAACTGATTGGTATATTGCGGAGGCACGTTAGTCACCGGCGCGGTGGGAGTTCCCTGCCGAATAAAAAGCATCTTGCGAGTAACCAAAATCCGGCTGTTATAGTTATACCGGTTAAAGGAGGGCAGGCCTTTGACCGCACCGACCACCCACGGAATGCCCCAGTAATTAAAGTTGATCGGGAGAGTTATGGGAGGACCGCTCGGAATATTGTTGGAGTTGGACAAGTCCACGAGCGGACTAGCGTTAATGTTCACTGTATCCGCTAACACCGCGTTCGTAAACCCGACAATATTGACTGTAAACGCTCCATTCACATACCCTGCGGAAAAGAGGGGACGGTAAATATGCGGATAATAAACCGTCGGGAACACTTTCGCATTGTAGTTTGTGGGATTACTGCCCACGCTTGCCTCATAAATATTGGCCGCCAATTGCAACATGCGATGGATTTTGGCGCTGTAACGAATGCCGGCATTAGTTGAATTATAGACTGGAATATTGGTGATGCCGAAGTAATTGGTCGCGATCACAATCCCCGCAAAGTTTGTAACCACATAGCTCTGGGAGCGCAGTAGAAGATCGGCTGCGTTGGTGAAAAATCCCAAGGGCGTCCAAGGGACAAGATTGGTCGGCATTGGGGTATAGGGGCCCGCTTGAATCTGCGCCGTATTGTCATAATTGATGTTAACCTTAGTGCGCAAGGCCTGATTGCCAGAATTGTCATAGACATATACTCCGTATTCAGGGTTGGAGCCGGTGCCGATACAGCCCAGCAGCCGCTGAAATGTGTAACTGTCGTACGAATTGTAATTGGATAACACCGTGTTTAACCGATTCTGGAATGGCTGGCCGGTTTTGGCGGGATCGAACCAGTCCTGGACATCGTAGAACAGGTTCGTGTTGTAGCTGCCAGGCCATGGCAGCGTGTTGGGATTATTAATGGAATCTGGGTCAGTGGCCCCCGTAAAGTCAAACGGAGCGACCGTGGCCGGGCTGGAACCATATTCGTCAATTCCGTCTTGGGCAAATTGGGCGACGTTCGTGGGATAGAAAAAACCAAGAGAATGGGGGGCTTTATAATTGGTCTGATAACGAAAGGAGAGAAATTGGTTGGCATCGACAAATGAATCGCCTTGATTCGCTGTGCCCGCCAAAGGGACGTACGAGTAAGGGACATTGACGGGAGCCTGATACATGCTGGTGCTAATATCATTCAGCAGAGCGGCAAAATTCAGTTCCCACGAGCCAACGCCCTGATCGCGAATAAAGCCGTCGTTTGCCATTGAGGGGGCGCCTTTGGCATGGTTATGGATAAAATTCAGGTCAAGGGTTTTGCCGATAGGGAGAACCAGGTAGGCGTAGCGGCCGATGAATTGGTTGGTGGGGGAGTGGACGTATTCGGGATATTTGAGCACGCCTATCCATTCCGGTTCGCCGGTGAAGTTTGCCGCAATGGTGTTCCCCTGGCTGTCGTAGGTAATGTTGCCGAAGTTGTCGTAGATGGGAAGGTAGCCGCTGCCTTCGAACCGACCATTGCGGTTGATGTCCACCCAATAGCGGAAATCGGTGGCCGGCTTCGAGAGGTCGCCGTTGGTGATGACAAATACCGGTGGGCGCGGATCGTAGTAGAGATTGGCGATGTTCTGCGCCCAGGCTTTGGCGCCAGCCGCATTGCCGCCCCAGTTAAATGGGCTGCCTCCTCCGCTTGCGTTATAGTAATTGTTGTAATTGACATTGGTAAAGTAGCCCGGAAGCTGTTTGTTAAAGCCCAGGGGATTGATGAAGTTGCGGGAAACCATGTAGTCGTAACTCAAGATGTCCTGGTGTGCCATCATTCTCGCGATGATTTCCGTCTGGGCGCGAGCGAGGGCAGCGTCACTCATGGTATGGGAGGTGTCAATGTCCAATGAGGCGGTGACGGCATTGCGATCCCGGCGGGTCATGGAGAGGAACGCGATGGCGAGAAAGGTGATGACCGAAAGCATCAGCAGCGTAATGACCAGCGCAATGGCCCGCGCATTGGCAGGGCGGCGCGAGAAAGCGCATTGGGGCTGGCGGGCTGGTAGTTTCAATTTCATGGCGCGGCAGGTACGATAATATGCTGGCGAAAAATTTCAACTTTGGTGGGCGAGTTGGTCAGCAACTGGCCGGCCGCGGCAGTCGCCCCTGAAGCGTACAAGGCCCGGACGTGCTCGAAGGTTTCCGGCTCCAAAATTCCCAATTCGATGTCGAGAGAATGGGGCAGGCGATTAGTCTGGTACTGGCCGGCGGAGTTGGTCCCCGGCGTCGGGTAGGCAAAAATTGGGGAAGGGCTTCCAGTGATTGGATAGTCATTCAATGCTTCGTAGGGATATTCGTTTCCGTCGGCATCGAAGGCGTATATTTTTAAATGCACCACGCCGTCGGCGATGCGATGAAAGTTGGTGGTGGAGAGCGGCGAATAAAAGCCCTGGAAAAGTCCATTGTTGGTGTCGAGTGGCGCGTTCGTCTGGCCAACATAACGATATAACGTGCCCACACCAGGGATAGCCGATCCATTCAGGTTAGTAAACCAGTTGCTGACCGTATAACCGATGCCGAGCCAGGTTCCATTTGTCTCCACCATGGCAAAAATATCCTGTAATTGATTGGTGCGAACCACAGTGTCATTAGACTGGACGAGATCCATGGAAGGATTCCATTGCCAGTAGAGATTGAGCGTCTCTGTTTGGGGCGGCGGGAGCGGAAAGATCTGTCCCGGAAGATAGACATTGGCAATCTGAGCGTCAGAGAGTTGCTGTAGGTCGCCGGCAATCATATCCACGATGGTGCGGCCAGAATCGGTGATACTGCTTTGTTTGATGCCGGTTTTAAAGGCTTTTTGGACTTCGACAAACATCGCTGTCAATCCCAAGACGATAAAGGCCAGCAACGCGGTGGAAACGAGCATTTCCAAAATGGTCAGAGCCTGGCATCGTCGTAACGATGCGGTCGAACGATATTTTGGAAAAGACGTTTTCACAAACCGGCGCTCAAGGTGTTAGTGGTATATGTATTGGGTTGAAAATACCAGTAGAAGGGGGCAGCGGCATTGGTCATGAACAAATGAGCGCTCACGACGCTGCGATAGGTTTGGTAATTAGGGCCGATATTCCCATTAGGCAGCACCGGCCAGGAAAACTTCAAGCGAACTTCGTGGATGTTATTGGTCATGTATTGCGATTCGAATTGCGATTCGTACCAGCGGTTGTATAAAAAATTGGATTCGATAAGGTCCGAAGCCGCCAGGTAATTCGTCATCTCAAATCCGTAGCCGACCCAAGGAACCACCTCGACGGTCATGGCATAACGAAACGCCACGGCGCCATTGGACCCGCCTTGCTCGGTCGCCGAACCGGTCATGGCACGAACAATGGCAGTCACTTGATTGGTAATCAGAACACCGGCAGGGTCCAGCAATCGCGGGTCGTATTCCGGCGTGCTGAGAAGGCCGATAATGGCAGCGTCGTTGGTCAACTCTCCGATAGTGCCTACTAAAAGGGACGGCATACTCGGATTGGTATAAGTAGTGAGACCGCCATCGGTCAAATTGCTGATAGTGATTGATTCCACATACTGAGCGAGAATGTTGTGGTTGGTGCGCTGTTCGCCGTTGCGGATGGCATTGAGAAAGTAGGGAGCGTCCTGGCTGACGATGGTGTCTTCGCGATTGTCTTTTTGGACATTCAACCCAGCAGGTAGAATCCCAATGATGGCGACTAAGGCAAAGCCAATGACCCCAATCGCCAAGGCAATTTCGATCATGGTAAACGCCCGTTGACCCCGGCGTTGCATCCGGACCGAACTTCCCAGGGAGTTATGTGGGAGTATGGTTATCACGTTAAAAGTGATTCCTTTCCAGCGTGGCGCGGGCGGTCAGGGCGTCGAGAGCAATAATATTTGGGTTGTTGGTTTCGTTGCCGGCCGGCGTTTCAATGACTGTCGCGGGCACGTTTAACTGAGCCATGCCATTCGATCCTAAAGGAGTGAACACACTGCCGCTGGCCAGCACAATATATTGGTTGGTAGTTGTGAGCAATTGGCCACGCGGGCTGAATCCGATGCAGGGCAGAGAGTAGGTGAGCCCACTATAGGTAGAGGGAAAGGGCAGCGAAACTTGATTGAAGGGCTGCACCGCAAAGGCGTTGCTTACGCCCGTGGTAGTATTAGTCGTGCCGACAAGCATGGGCAGCGGCGACTGACCGTTGGTGTTGCTGAATTGAAAGGGAGCAATGAAGATCCCTTGGGGCAGCGATTTCCAGTCTGTCAAATAATGGGGATAATGGCGGCCGGGTTGATCTCCGACGGTGCTGCCACTGACAATCGCGTAACCGGTGTATTGTCTGTTAGCCAGATTGGTGTATTGCCTGGTCGGAACGATAACATTAGTCCCGGCCCAAAAATTCGGGGGCACAAACACCATATAGACATCCGAACGGTTGACCAGCGCGCGTTGCCGGGCCAGGGCGCAATCGTCGAGCAACTGGCGCGTTGCCGCCGTCATGCTATTGGATTTGCCAAATCCGGCCAGATGCGGCAAAGCCAGCGCCATCATTATACCGATGACAGCAATGACGAGCATCAATTCCAAAATGGTAAATCCTCGCGCAACTCCGCGCGACGATGGGCTCCACCGAAGCGCCGGCGGTTTTTGCGCCAACGCCAACCGTCCTGCGGGCGGACACAGGCGCCGCATCCGCACCGGCCAGGCATGACGTTGCTCCAGCCACTCCACCGCCACCCGCCGGGAGGCGGTCGTGTCAAACATTAGAATTGGGCTTGTCAGTTTCATTACCAGTTGCCGTTAGTGACGATGACGTCGGTGCCCGACTTGCTGCCCGAAATATATTCCGCCCACAAATCATAGCCGGACAGATTATGGCGGTTGGTTGAAGACGAATCGTAATGCCAGAAGTTGATCGACGACTTATTCGTAACCGGAACCGGCACAAGCAGGCCGGAGATATTCGAGTAGGTTGTCAGTGGGGCGTAGCTGGCAATCTCCTTCGCGGTCGGCGGCGGCCTGAAAAAATTCTGCGGATCGGTCGTGTCGGAATTGTTCACGGACGTCCGGTTGAAAATTTGCGCAAAGGTCGCCACGGGCACGGCAGGCGCGCCATCATACAATTGAATGCTGGCATTATTATTAGTGACAATAGCGCCGGTCAATTCATAGAGCAAAGGATTGGTGGCGGCCCAGCCGTCATAATTCGAGGCGTAATTCGCCATCTTGTAATTCACCAGGTTGCCGTTGTCCGGCGGGTAATAATTCAGTTTCGCCTGATAATTTTCGATCATCAACTGGAGCTTGGTCTTCTCCGCATTGACCAAGGCGTTGCGCTTGGCCGATTGCGCGCCGCCGACCATATTGACCACCAGCGCCGCCACGATCCCAATGATGGCGATGACCACCAGCAACTCGATCAAGGTGAAAGCTTTTTTCGTGTTCATACCGATTTTTCCATCAACGTCCGCCCGACTGTGAGCGCAAAGCCACTTGCGTGTCGCGCATTTCCTGTTCCATTCGTTCGCTGAGCCATTGTTTGATCATGCTTTGATAATTGAGATAGCGGGAGCGGGCCAGCCTTTTAATGCGGGCGAGCATGCGCGGATCCATCCGCAAAGTGATCGTGATGGAATCGGACAACTCGCTGCTGACCACCACGGCGCTCTCCATCAAACGAACCGCGACGCGGTTGCTGGCCCAAAAAGCCGCTTCCGCCTCCTCCCGGTCGAAGAGCGGGACCTCTTCCCAATTAGCGATGGCGTTCATAGACATAATTACTTATTG
>Ga0075522_10000614_pt1 | contig 26090 bp, 19 predicted proteins | sample NGEPerA_FD_74796 | JGI IMG/M metagenome (GOLD analysis project Ga0075522, IMG submission 74796) | Arctic peat soil microbial communities from the Barrow Environmental Observatory site, Barrow, Alaska, USA - NGEE PermafrostL2-A | ecosystem: Environmental > Terrestrial > Soil > Wetlands > Peat ...
CATTTCGCATGGACACAGCCGCAAAAAAATAGATTTAAATTGGTCGACAAATTTCATTCTTGATTTATGATTTACGTCCCAGCCTTGCAGTCCGAGCAGGAAAACAGCCCAGCAGTATTTTTAATGGAAGCAGTGTAGAAGCATACCCGCATGGCGGTGCAACGCACGATTCACAAGTGTGCGGCGCCCGCGGGCACGGAGATCGCGCGGGGTCACGATGCTGAGACGGGATCGCTATTTGCCCGGTCTGTACTGTTTAGATTGTTATGCTTTCGTCATACCTGTACCTCGCAAAAGGTTGCCATTTTTGTGATTGCGTTAAACTGATGAATTAGTCGGACTATGAAACTAGCTCTCCGAGGTTACTGGTACGTTGCGGCCGCCTGGTTCCTGCTGGTAGGCGTGTACATTGCCATATGCGAATTGGTACCGGCAGGTGCGCACCGCACGACAGCGTCCAATCTACTGTTTTGCCTGATTCCATTACTTGTAAATGGCGCCCTTCTTTTAAATGCGGTTACCCCCGACTGGCGTAAACGCACGTTTTGGATGCTCCTGGCATTCGGCTGTGTGCTCTGGATGACGGGACAAATCCTCTGGACCTATGTAGTGGTCTACCAGCACCGCCCGGTTCCGAATCTGTTTGGCGGAGACATTATTTTCTTCCTGCACACCGTTCCCATGATCGCCGCGCTCACCATGCAACCTCACAAGCGCTCGGATGATCGCAACGTCCTTTACGACTATGTGGATTTCGGATTGCTTCTTTGCTGGTGGCTTTATGTTTATGTATTCGCCGTGATTCCCTGGCTGGTCGTCGTCACGGACGTTCGGCATTACATTCATGCCCACGAAATTGTCACGGCTCTGGAGAATTTGGCATTTGCCGGCGGAGCCGCGGTTCTGGCAACTAAGACGACTGGATATTGGCGCAGAATTTATATTCATCTGGCCGGCGTCGGTGCCGTCTACACGTTTGGATTGATAGCCGTCAACTTCGGGATCGATCGAGCGGCCTACTCGATGAGCGAGTTATACAACCTTCCATTGCTCGTTTCGTTTTTGTGGCTGGGGACAGTTGGAATCATCGCCCGGCAGGCACCAGAAAAGTCAGGTAAGCCCGTTACCGAAAAGGTTGCGGAAGGATCAACCAGCACCACTCTGGCGAACGGAAGCACTTGGACCGCGAATCTGGCGCGGATGGCGCTTCTTTCTCTGCCGCTGATCGGAATCTGGTGCATGACGGCAAGCCACGCTCCGACGCCCGTGCGTGATTTTCGCATGCTTGTCACACTCGGAGCAGCTCTCCCGCTGGGCTTTCTCGCTTTTCTCCGACACGATCTCGTCAACCAGGAACGTCTCCGGCTGCTTCGCGCTTCCCACGAATCCATCGATAATCTGAAGAGGCTGCAAACACAATTCGTTCAGTCGGAGAAACTGGCGTCTATCGGACAATTGGTCGGCGGCGCCGCTCATGAAATTAATAATCCGCTGACGGCGATCCTGGGATATTCCGAATTGCTCGCCGATGATCCGATGGTTGGCGAGAAGACGAGGGCGCTCGCCGAAAAAATTCGCGAACAGGCGCGGCGAACGAGAGGGCTCGTCAACAATTTGCTCAGCTTCGCGCGCCAAGCGCCCAGCGAACAGAGAGCTTCGCTCGACGTCAACACGATCGTCACGACTTCCGCGCAGTTCCGCCGCTTCGATCTTCGCGGGCAGAATATTCGAATCGAAGTGCAAACGGGCACGGGCATTCCCGAAGTTCGCGCCGACATGAATCAATTGCTGCAGGTTTTCACGAACATTATCAACAACGCCGTATATGCCATGCAGGAGTCGGGCGGAGGCGTGCTCACGGTTCGAACGATGTTTGAAAAGGGAAACGTCGTTATCCTATTTTCGGATACCGGTCCGGGAATGCGCGATCCGAATCTGGTGTTCGATCCGTTTTACACAACGAAGCCCGTGGGCAAAGGGACTGGACTGGGCTTGAGCATTTGCTACGGACTCGTTCGCGACCAGGGCGGACAAATTTCCTGCTACAACCGGCCTGAAGGCGGCGCGACATTTCGCATCGAGCTACCGGGGGCGCCTGCTGCATTCCCGTTCGCTCCGCGCAGCATCGGCCCGCAAGCGCGCAGCAATCCTGCGAAACTGGCCTGATCGACAATCAATTGTGAATTCACTGTACGGCGCGCAAGTAATGTTCTTTCGGCTATAATTCCACCCCATGGTCCAATCTCCGGCTGTCCCATCGCAAGCATTACCTGAGTTTGAGCTGCCGCGTTCCATCGCCATTGAAGGGCCGATTCGCGTGGGTAAATCCACGCTTTCGCGCATCCTCGCCGATCGTCTGCACGCACGGCGCGTATTCGATCCGGAAGACAATCCTTTTTTGACCGATTTTTACAAGGAAAAACCCGGCTCCGCATTTCGCGCCCAGATGTATTTCCTGATTGAACGCCACCAGCGATTGTTGGATGCCCAACGGAACGATGCTTCGCCCCTGGTTTCCGATTTTCTGTTTGAGAAGGACAAGATTTTCGCGTACGTGAATCTGGATAACGAAGAGTTGAAAGTGTACGAGCGTTATTTTGGAATGTTCGCGGCAGCGCTGAAACCGCCCGACCTGGTCATCTACCTTCAGGCGACTCCGGAAGTGCTGCGCGAGCGCATCGCCAGGAAAAAATCTCCCGCTGAGAATCAGATTTCACGCGCATATCTTGAAGAAATCGTGCGCGCCTACGAACATTTCTTTTTTCACTATTCCGCCTCTGATCTTCTGGTCATTAATACCTCCGAAATTGATTTCGTGGAGCGCAACGAGGATCTTCAGCAGCTACTGCGTCGTTTGCAACAGCCGGTCAAGGGCACACAATACTTCCTTCCCTTGGGCGCGACGGAATAAAGAGGCGGCGCGTGAGTCGCGTCGATGGAATGAAAGCGCAACCTCGAAGTTTGACCCACGCCTCCGGGAGCGGTTTGAAAACGGGCTATAAGTGCTATTTCAGATCGTCGCGGATGACTGCGCCGCCCTTCATCACGAATTTCACGCGCTCCATTTCGGTGATGTCTTCGAGAGGATTTCCGGAGACGGCGACGAGGTCTGCGTAGCGGCCCTTTTCGACGAATCCGATTTGCTTGCCGAGGTCATAATTCAGACCGATCGTGGCGTCGCTCGTAGCCAGTCGCAGGGCCTGCGCCGGGGACAGTCCCCACTTTACGTAAATGGAAAATTGGTAGGCTTGCACGCCGGAGCCTTGCAGGTAGGATCCGCTTCCGAATGTTTGCACGACTCCCGCCGCCACCAGCCGCTTGAAACTCAACTCGGTCAGCTTAAGCCGCGAAGTTTTCCCGCCGCTCACTTTCAAGTCCGCTTGCTCAAGAGGACCCGCAAGGTCCCAAATCGTCTGGTTCACGGGACGCATCGTGCCGTCCGCCAGCGGAACTTTAAACAGGCGGATGGTCTCATCATCCAATCCCGGAGCGCCGGTCACGCCGACGACAACGTGAATGGGGAGATCGACGCCAGCCTGAAGGCACTCGCGCAATCCTTCGCCGCCATATGCGTGGCAGGCTACTTTCAGACCTCTACGGTGAGCCTCATCGACGATGGCCTGATTTTCCTCCAGGCTAATCGACGGTACGGTGATCATCTTGCCGTCTGGCATGAAGGCTCCGGCGCCAGAGGGCTGCGGATAGCCGCTGCCTTCATAATCTTCCGTTTCGTAAATCTTGATCCAGTCCGTGCCGTAGTGCGAGTGCTCGCGAACCGCGGCGCGTGCGAGCCACGGTGAGTTCACGTTCTGCGAATTTTGCCATACGGGCATTCCCGGCACGAAGCCAAACTGGCCCGGCTCGGACGGCGCGCCGTAATAGGTGGCGCCGCGAGGCGTGAGCCCAGGCCCGGCAACTTGCATCCTGGGGCCGACGATCAGGCCCTTGTTGATCGCGTCACGCAATTCAACGGTGGCATACGTGAATGGCGAGTTCATGTCCTGCACGGTGGTCCAGCCCGCATATAAATCCGCCAGCGCGTAGTGCTGTCCCATGATCAGCGCGCGCGCGTCGTTCGGCTCCTGGTTTTGCATGAGGTGCACGTGGCGATCGATCAAACCGGGCAGCACGGTGGCGTTGCTCAGATCGATCACGTGTGCGCCCGCAGGAATTTTCACGCGATCAGCCGGACCCACCTCGGTGATGCGGTCACCCTGAATCAAGATCACCTGGTTGGCGAGATTCGTTCCTGTTTTCGGATCGAACAGGCGCCCGGCGCGCACCGCGACGCCCTCGGGCGGAGCTGGCTGCATCGTGATTTTCGACGCGTCAAACGGCGGCGCTTCGGGCCGGCCTTGCGCAATAGCCGCAACAAAATTTCCTGCCAGTACAAAGGATGCGATAAGCGCCAAGGCGGCTTTACTGCAAAATTTCCAGACCATCACGGTCCTCCACGAGTTTAAGGGATTCAATGCGCAATCAGGCAAGGCATATTTCTACACCTTTCCGTGCGCGATTCAAACTTAAAACGGAGTAATGCTTGAGAGATGTGCGCTTGGGCGCGCGCACGGAAATACGAAAGGATCAATCCCGTTCGCGTTTCAATCCTGAAATCTCAAGTTTTAGATCTCAAATGAAGGCATCTCATGAATAGGTATCGTGGGCCAGGGCTTCAGAGGCCGCGGAAAAAGTGCTTTATTCTGTCATTCCGAGCGAAGCGAGGAATCTCTCCCCGGTCGAAGTGCAAAGAAAGTAAGACAAGGAGAGATTCCTCGCTTCGCTCGGAATGACAGAGCTTTGATTTTTCCGCAGCGACTAACGCCGCGGACCCAAAGACTATTTATGACGCAGGTTGATCTCAAATCTCAAATCTCAAATCTCAAATCTCAAATCTTCTTCCCCGTTCCTTCGCGCTTCCCGCTGTTGCCTGCGCCCATCGTCCCCGGCCGTTGGCTCTTGCCTCCAAACGTAAATCCACTATGCTGTTTGCCGTGGATCGCGCAAACATACTTATCATCGGCGGCGGCGTGGTGGGTTGCGCCGTAGCGCGCGCTGTTTCTGCGCGTTGGAGTGACGTGTTTCTCGTCGAGCAAATGCCCAAGTTCGGGATGGGCGCGAGCACCCGTAACAGCGGCGTGATTCATTCGGGAATTTATTATCCGCCGGGATCGCTCAAGGCGAAGTTATGTGTGGCAGGCAACCGGATGCTGCACGAGTTCTGCGCCGCCCACAACGTGCCCCACCGGAACTGCGGCAAGCTCGTGGTGGCGCATAACGCGAAGCAGGAAGCCGAGCTCGAGCATCTCGCCACAAACGGCCGTGCCAACGGTGTGGAAGGTTTGCGCATCGTGGATCGCGCAGCCGTGCGCGCACGCGAGCCGCACATCAGCGCCGATTTCGCGTTGGAAGTTCCTTCAACCGGAATAATCTCAGCCGAAGACCTGATCAAAACTCTCGCGCGCATGGCTACCGAACAGGGCGCGAGCCTGTTAACGCATGCGCGGGTGGCTCGGCTCGAGCCGCGCCCGGATTTCATTGCCGTTACGCTTGCCGAAGGCGACGGTGCGGAGGGATGTGCGCAAACAGAGGAAACGATTGAAGCGCGCTGCGTAATTAATTGCGCAGGGCTTTATTCAGACGAAATTGCCGCGATGCTCGGAAACCGCGAGCACTGCATTTATCCCGTGCGCGGAGAGTATTGCGAACTGGTGCGCAGCAAATCCTATCTCGTGAACAATCTGGTTTATCCGCTGCCGCATGCCGATGGCCTCAGCCTCGGCGTGCATTTGACGCGCACGCTTTGGGGCACCGTGCTGGTGGGTCCGACGGCTGATTACATCGAAGAAAAGAACGATTACGAGCGCAACCGGCTGCCTGTCGAGGAATTTGTGCGCCGCGCTAAACTGCTGCTTCCGGAAATTACAGCCGATGATCTGCAACTGGCCTACTCGGGCATTCGCGCGAAGCTCGTGCCGCCTGGACACGCGGGCATCGCCGATTTCGTGATTGAGCGCGACACGAACGTTCCTCGCGCGATTCAACTGATCGGCATCGAATCGCCCGGACTCACCTCGAGCCTGGCGATCGCCGAAATGGTTCGCGGGCTGGCCTCGGAAATTCTCCAGTAGCGTCCTACTCGTTTTTTGATTTCCACAGAGGATGTGTATCGAGGCGCTGCAAAACGGTTATGCCCATGAGGTTCGAGTGATCGATTTGCAGGGAAGTCTGGGCATCGGCCCGGGCATCTTTTAATTCGCCCTGGCTGAGATGGAAAACCGCGCGAGCCGACCATGCCGGCGAATAGTGCGGAGATTCTGAAATCTCACGGTTGAGATTTGCGCGGGCTTCTTCGGGATGATTGGTTTTCATCAAGATTGCGGCGTACGTCACCACCATCGCATCGTAATCGAGATGGTTTCTTCCGCTCAAGCTCACGGCCTGGCGCATCTTGTCGAGAGCGGACTGATAATTTCCGCGCCGCACTTCCAGATTTGAATAAGCGGAAAGCGTCTCCGGAGAGTTCGGGTCAATCCGCAGCGCGATTTGGAATTCTCTGTCCGCCAGATCCAGCTGGTTGCTGAGCAAATACGCGTTTGCCAGGTTGGCATGAATCTTTGTGCTGTTCGGTACCGCTCGCGCGCTGGAGGAATAGAGCGAAAGTCCATCTTTCCAGTCCCGGTTTCTGGCGGCAGCGCGAACCGAGAAAAGCAAAACTATGACGACCAGAACTCCCCACGCTACGTTGTTTTGTTTTTGCCGCAGCCAACTCCAGCCTAGCGCGACCAATAGGCAAAATCCCGCGGACGGAAGATAGGCCAGACGCTCGCCCATAATCGTTCCGGTGGGCATCAGGATATTTGCCGTGGTAACGAATCCCGCGAAATAAATGGCTCCCGCAATCGCCGCGCCGACATACTTCTTTTTAATTGCCCACACCCACAGGCCGACCACTGCCGCGGCCGCAATGGCCGCGGGCAAAGTGTGACGCCAATCCTTGTAGATTGGAATTTCGTTAAACGAATAATCGCAGGAGAGCATGGCCGGATAGATTTGCAGGGCTACATATTTCCAGGCCACCCGCAGCGCGTTCAGAATGCGCCAGTGAGTGGAAAGATTTCCAAGCGGATTGTCGACCATGTTGATTTCTGACTGGCCGAATCGTCCGCCTTGCAGCTTCCACAACACTCCGAGATATACGGCGGTCACGCCGCCCATCAGGGCATAGCGAATGCGCGGCTTCCATTTGCCGATTGCGTAGTCCCCAAGCAGGACGAGCGGGAAGAAAGCAACAGCGGATTCTTTGGAGAGCAGCGCCAGAGCGAAGCAGGCGAGCGACGCATAGACTCGGTCGCGCAAATGCAAAATCCACGCCGCGAAAAGAAATCCGGCAGCGAGCACCTCGGCACGTCCAACGGTCCATGCGACCGCCTCCGTATGAATCGGGTGGACCGCATAGAGCAACGCGGCCACGAACGCTATGTTTTTAGATTCGTCCGAAGCTCCGAGAAGTTCTTGCAATAAAATGTAAAGCAGCCAGGTGGTGGCCGCGTGAAGCAGCAGGTTCAATAGGTGGTACGCAAACGGGTGAGGCCCGCTGATCGCCCAATTCAGCGCGAACGTGGCGAAGGTGACCGGGCGAAACACCGAAGTGACGATATTCGGAGTGAACAGGCCGTGCAGGGATGGCTCGACGACTTGCGCATTGCGCGCGATATAGAGTTCGTCATCCAACACAAACTGATTGAACACAATATTGCCGTAAATCAGGGCCACGGCAGCCAGCAGGATTCCGATTCGCAGACGATCTTTCATATCCATTCAAGGATGCCTTGAAAGTACGAGAAAGACGCGCGACTTTTTCGCGGATGGTTAACATCTTGTTACTTATTTGTTGGTACCGCGAACAAAGTAAAAGGTTTAAGCGTTTGCGGCGGGGAGTTCCGTTTTCACCAGAAGGTGATAAATCCACATCAGCAGCGTCGTGCCGACTCCAATTCCGCTGAGGGCCCACCACACGTGCGCGGGGCGCTGTGCAACTTCTCCGTAATAATGCATGAGCCGGCCGCCCAGCCATCCGCCCACGAGCGAGCCGATTCCGATCGGAACGAATGCAAATCCCATGTACGTTCCCTGCTGGCCGGGAGGAGCGAGACGCGAGACGTATTCGTAGTAGCGAGGCGAAAGCACAATTTCGCCCAGCGCCACAACAAAAATGGAAAGCACCACGGCCCACACGGCCGGATGCGAAGCGACGATGAGCCAGCCCAGCGCGGAAATCAGCGTGCCAATGGTGATCGCCCGGAACGCGGGAATTTTCTGCGTGATGTAGGTAACCAGAAATTGCAGGCAAATTACGGTTAGAGCGTCCGTGATTAAAATCAATTCCACGTCGGCATGCGGATCGATGTACGCGTGAATGTAAATGGGCAGCACGATGTACTGCTGCCAGAAAACAATCCAGTAGCCGGAAAAAATCAGCAGAAAAAGCATGAAGCGCGGGTTGGCCAACACCGTGAATACGTTTCGCGCGGTTTCCGCCAGCGTGAGCGTCTGAATTTCGCCGGAGCGTCGCGGTTCCTTGAAAAATATCAGCACAGCCACAAACATCAGCAGCACGCTCAGCGCGGAAACGCGAAACACGTTTTCCACTCCCAGTTGTCGGTGAGCCCATGAGGCAATATACGGACCCGCAGCGCCGCCAATGTTTACCATCGTGTAGTAAATCGAATAGCCGATCGAGCGCACATTTTCGCGCGACGCGCGCGCCGTGGTTCCCACGACGCTCGGCTTCACCATGGAAATTCCGAGCGCGGGCAGAACCAACACAAAAGCCACGAGCCCAAGCAGAGGCACCGAATGGCGCACGGGCGCCATCCACGCCGCTCCCAGCGACCCCAGCAGGAAATAGGCGCAGGTAAGAATTAAATAGGCGAGCGAAAGCGCGCGCCGGAAACCGAGGCGGTCGGCTACCGCCCCTCCCAGAACGGCGAGGAACCAGACCATTCCGCCGAAGAGGCCCGCTAGCGAACCCGTTTGCTCCGTGGGGATGTTTAAAGATTCATGAAGATAATTCGCCAGAGAAGAAAACGCACCGTAGTACGCCAGCCGCTCGAAAATTTCGCTGATGTTCGCCACCCAGAACGCGGGTTCGAACCCTTCGCGAATTTCCTTCAGGCGCCGACTGAAGCTCAAATGTTACCTCTGATTCAGAACTTGCAATACGTGCGCAGTTCACACAGGCGCGATTGTAACGAATGCGCGATTCTCGTGCCAGAATATGCGGGCAGAAAGTCAGGCGACGCGTGAGGGTTGCGGCGGTTCCGCCGAACTGAGGTGGCGGCGTGAACCGTGTCCAAGCAGTCCAGCGCTCATTTTCGCGTGGTCGAAAACCGCCGGTAGATGCCGCCGATTGCCACGATATTGAAGAGGACGAACCCCACAAGAATTGAGACCGTAGGCGTCGTTGGCAGCTGCGGCGTGGGGTCCAGATTTGCGCGCATAGCCATGCCCATTACAGCGGCTATGACGAAAAGAAACGCGCATCCGTACCACGCGAAAAAAGCTCCGAAATAGGCGAAGGTTTCCGCGCGGCGCTCTGGCGCAAGCCAGTATTCTTTGTTCGGCAGATTGATTCTGGCTCCCGGCGTTTTGGAAATTTTGCGATGCAGCCAGAATTCGATGAAAAGAGCTGGCAGTAGAGCCACGGCGAAGGTGATAAAAAACTGAGTCTTGGTCATCCAGCCATTTGGCATACCGGAAGCTCCGAAATGTGAAGCCATTCTGTCCGGCAGCAGCGGAAAATCATGGATGCACTGCGCCGCAGTCACTAAAATAATCAGTAAAAACAGAACTCTGGCAATTTGTTTGCCGGCGATTGTAGGCATCGTTGAGAAGCGTACAAGGCAAAATGAGCGGGCACAAGGGAACTTGCCCTGAGACATAACCCGGCGTAATCCATTGGCCTTGGGCTGTGCCTTGTGTAATGCTATAGCGCTCGATTCCATCCGTGAGGGTGACAGGGGAAAGTGCGGCGGCGAACTCGATTCGCCCATTTGCCATGAACAGGAAACAAAAAGCAGGATTTCGCCGATGGTGACGCTCAGCACAATCAAGGAAGCGCGGGAACGCATCCGCGGGGCGATTGTCGCTACGCCCTTCGTGCATTCCGAGAAATTTTCGCACCAAACGGGCAGCTCGATTTTTCTGAAGCTGGAAAATTTGCAGATGACCGGCGCGTTCAAGGAACGCGGCGCGCTCAACAAAATTCTCCTGCTCTCCGACGAGGAACGGCGGCGCGGCGTGATCGCGGCGTCCGCTGGAAATCACGCGCAGGCCGTGGCATATCACGCCACGAAGCGCGGCATCAAGGCGCAAATCTGCATGCCGCTGACCACGCCGCTGGTAAAAGTGTCGGCGACGCGCGGCTACGGCGCGGAAGTGATCCTGGCAGGCGCGAATTACGATGAAGCCTGCGAGGAAGCGGTTCGCCGCTCAAAAAAGGATGGCCTCACATTCATCCATCCGTTTGACGATGAGGCGGTGATCGCGGGACAGGGAACTCTCGGCCTGGAAATGCTGGAGCAGCACGGCGATCTCGACGCGGTGGTCATTCCCATCGGCGGCGGCGGATTGATCGCTGGCGTCGCCTGCGCGGTGAAGGAAACCAATCCAAAAATTAAAGTGATCGGCGTGCAATCATCGAGAATTGCCTCGATGAAGGCTGCGGTCGAAAACCACAAGATTGTTACCCTTCCTGCGAGCAAGACCATCGCGGATGGCATCGCGGTACGCTCGGCGGGCACAATTACCTTTCCACTGGTGGAAAAATATGTGGACGAAATTGTGACGGTAGACGAGGAAGAAATCGCCAGCGCAATTCTGCAGTTACTGGAAAAAGAAAAGTTGCTGGCCGAAGGCGCGGGCGCGGCGGCGACTGCTGCGCTTCTGAATGGAAAAACTTCAAATCACGGAAAAAAGCTGGGCGTGCTGGTCAGCGCGGGAAACATTGACGTGTCACTGCTCTCTCTGATTATTCGCCGTGGGCTCGTGAAAGACGGGCGCCTCGTGCGGTTGCGCATCCATTTGCCGGATCGTCCCGGCGCGCTGCAGGAACTGGCCGGCGTAATCGCCACGCAAAAGGCGAACATCGTCGAAACGATGTATGACCGCGCGTATTACGGCGTGGTGCTTGGCGACGCCGCAATCGACATCACGATGGAAACGCGCGGGCCGGAGCATGTCGCGGACTTGACCGCTGCGCTCGATGCTGCGGGATACACCTTTGAGCGCGTACAATAGCATTTAGTCTTTGTGGCGCCGGCGCCACGAAAGCGATAACGCTTTCAGAATTTGCCTGAAACTCAAAATGGGGCCTGCTATGAATTCCAATCCACTTTCTTATTTGCATGACCAACTCGCCGAACTCGACGCCAAGGGTTTGCACTTTCGCCTGCGAGTGCTCGATGGAGAGCAAAAACCCGTCGCGCACTTCGACGGCAAAGACGTCATCAACCTCGCCTCCAATAATTATCTCGGGTTGACCACGCAGAAATCGCTGCGCCGCGCGGCCATCGAAGCCATCCGTACGCACGGCGTGGGCGCGGGAGCTGTGCGCATCATCGCGGGCACGATGGACCTGCACATGGCGCTCGAAGAACAAATTGCAAAATTCAAAGGAACGGAAGCATGCGTCGTATTTCAGTCCGGCTTCACGGCAAATTCGGGAACGGTGGCAGCGGTGCTCGGCAAGGATGATTTAATTCTCTCCGATGAATTGAACCACGCGTCGATCATCGATGGCTGCCGGCTTTCGCGCGCCACGATCAAAGTGTTCAAGCACGCGGACGTCGCCGATTGCGAGCGCCTGTGCGAAGAAACGAAAGATTGGCCGGGCCACAAGCTGCTGATTACGGACGGCGTTTTCTCGATGGACGGCGACATCGCGCCGCTTCCGGATTTGTGTGCTCTCGCCGAAAAATACAATTGCATCATGATGGTCGATGATGCGCACTCCTCCGGCGTGCTGGGCACTGGCGGGCGCGGCACGGTCGATCATCTCGGCTGCCACGGCCGCGTGCACATTCAAGTGGGCACGATGAGCAAGGCCATTGGCTCGATGGGCGGCTACGTTTGCGGCTCGCGCGATTTGATTCATTTTCTTTATCGCCGAGCACGGCCCTTTCTGTATTCTACAGGGCATCCGCCGTCCGTGATCGCTACGTGCCAGGCGGCGTTTACACTGCTCGACTCACCCGACGGCGATAAGCTCATTAAAAAGCTGTGGGCCAACACGAAATTCTTTCAGCGCCGCTTGAAAAAGCTGGGCTTCAAAATTGGTGCGACCCAGACGCCGATTACTCCCATTCATGTGGGAGAGGGTGCCAAGGCATTTGAATTTTCCCGCCGCCTGTACGATGAGGGAGTTTACATCCCCGGCGTCGGAGCGCCCACTGTGGCCGAGGGCAAGGCGCGCCTGCGCGCTATCGTGACGGCTACCCACAAGCGGTCTGACCTGGAGAAAGCCTGCAGTATCATCGGGCATGTGGGGCACAGCCTAGGTATTGTTTAAGGCCCGATTGCAATTGGCTTTGTGACTTTGTAGCGCTCGCCTTCAGGCGAGCCTGTGCTTGAGTCCGGCGTGCCCGCCTGAAGGCGGGCGTTACAACAAGCAGGGCTACACTAAAGCTCGCCATTGCTTCACGAGGATCATAGGTCTTGTATATGCAATTAGTTAGAGGAGTGGTTCAGCCCCCTGCTGGCCACCGGTACAGCGACTCTTTACTCAACACAGCCTTTAAATTTTCGGCATCCGGTAACCCCGTATGCTACGTTTAAATAGTCATAACGGCCTAGGCCAATGGGTGCTCGGAGGCGATTTTTAAAGGCAAGGCGGCCTGAACGTTCGCGGGGTTCAATGAATCGATTTCGCTCTATTTTGGGGACGGTTGCGGTTGTTTTCTGCGCGGCGCTCGCTGGCTGCGGAGGCAGTAATCAATTCGGTTCGCAGCCGCAGAATAATGGAAATTCTACTGTGGTGCTGGCGATGACCGATACTCCGCCATCCAACGCGAGTATTCTATCCGCAAAGGTTACGCTCACTGGAGCGACGCTCTCACCTGGAAACGTCTCGCTATTTTCCGGATCGACGACGGTCGAACTGACCCGCCTGCAAACAGACATCGCATACATCACCACGTCCACGAATATTCCCGCGGGAAATTACACTTCGGTGACCCTGACGTTCGCAAACCCATCGCTTACGATTGAGAATGACACGGCCGGCGCCATTGGTGGTTGCGCGGTCGGAAACATCTGCACCATGGCGCCAACCAGCACGGCAAATTTGTCGACCACCGCGCCGCTGACAAGCTTTACGGCGGGCTCGACCACTCCGTTGGGGCTTTTGGTCGATGTGAATCTGGACAATGTGCTGACGGCTTCACTGGGCGCGGATTTTGGCGCAGGGACTTCGGTTACATCATTCATCCCGGGAAGCAACGCGGCGCCTCCGGTTGGAGCACCTCCCGTGGGCGCGGAAGATGTGGTCGGGCATGTGCAGAGCCTCAGCGCAGCCACTAGCACGTTTACGCTGACAAACGCGCTGGGATCCTATTCGCTGAAGGCTACAAGCGGTTCAACATTTTTCCAGTTTCCCAATTCTGTTTCCTGTACGACGCAGAGCTTTGCATGCCTGCAGAACAATCAAATCCTCAGCGTGGATATCGGCATTCAGTCCGATGGCTCGATTTATGCGCGGAACATTCTCTTTGAGGATGCGGACAGCAGCGACCTCGAAGTCGAGGGCGTAATCACCAGCACGAGCGCGGCGTCGCAACAATTTAATTTTGTGGTCCTCGGCACCTCTTCTCCGTTTACGGGATTAGCGATTGGAATGCCCGCGACCGTACAATATTCCACTTCCACGTCGCCGCAAACAACTTTCGATGTCGATTTCGTTCATGCGGACAATCTGCAGATTAGTACGTCATCCTTTGCACTATCGTTCACAGGGGCCGCCGATATGGTTCCAGGCCAGCAGGTTTCCATTCGCAGAAATAGCGCCTCAGGCAGCATACTTCTTGCGGACCGCGTGCGCTTGAGGTCGTCCAGAGTTACGGCGACGGTGCAATCCGTAGGCGCGCCCAATATTGTTCTCAATAATCTGCCCTCGCTGTTTTTTGGCCACGGCGGCGTATCGCAAATCTTCGCGCAGACTTCGGCCATTCCTCCTACCATTTATTTCTCGATCAACGAATCGATTAGCGCTTCTACGAATATTCTTGGCGATCAGGTTTCTGTGCGCGGTCCTTTGTTCAACACCGGCGGGACGAATCGAACGTTGGTTGCCTCGAAGGTTGTGCTGAAGCCCTAAAGATGTGCATTTAGTAGCGCGGGCTTCAGCCTGCGGGGGTTAGTTCTAGCAAGGCCAAAACCCCGCAGGCTGAAGCCCGCGCTGCTAAGACGCTACACCGGAACAGGCATGCTCTCCAGCCGCGACATCTTGTAGAAGCCCAGCAGCACAGCGCCCGTCCCCCACAACAGCACCGCGAGCCACACGAAGCTTCCGAGCACTGGTATAAAACTCAGGATGCGAAGAATGAGCAGCCCCACTGCCAGGCGCGTAATCCACGCGTTGAGGGCTGCGCTCGAATCCGCAGGGGCAGCGCCCATGATTTTGTTGCCAAGCCACGCGCCGACGAACACCTGCGCCACATACAAAATCGGCGCGTACGCCAAAGCGCCAGCCACTCCCGCGCCCACACCGATGAAGAGGAGCAGCATCCCGATGAGCAGCAGAAACGCGCCCGTAATCAGCGCGAGCGCGCCGACACCGATTGGGAGACCGATACTGTCCGCTTCACGCAACGCGGCGCGGAAAAAGCCCGGGAAAACGAGGAGTAGAAAAATTCCGACTGCTACTGCCGCCACGTACCCGAATAGCCCACGGACCACGGAGCGGGCCGCCGTCCGCCGGTTTCGTCGAATGTCCTGCGTAATCTCCGTTCGAAAGGGACTTGCCAGCTTTGCGCCAGACTCCACATCAGGTTGTTGCGGCCCTTCAAAAGTGGCGGGGCCGCGAATTTCTCCCGTGGACTCGACCGTGAGGCTCCCGCCGCGTATCCACGCTTCTCCGCCAATTAAACCTTCGATGTCGCCTCTGCCAATCAGTCCCAGAAAGTCGTGCTGAATTTTTCCGTCGAGATCGCCATCGGCCGCCAGCGCGATGGCGCCGCCGCCAACATTCGCCTTGGATGAGAGGTCGAGTGAATTTGAAATTGTGGAGAGATTTTTTCCGATTTCACCCTGGAGCATGATATTGCGCGAGATGACGCGGACGTTTCCGTCCACGGTTCCGTCAATCAGGGTCACTCCTGCAAAACCAATCACGTCGCCAGTCACGTGGCCGGTGACAGTCAAGTTGCGCGTGAACGCGATCACGTCGCCGTCCACCGTGCCATCGATCCTCACCGAAGGGCCAGCGGCCACCAGGTCATTGTGAATCACTTCGCCCGCGGGAATGATGATGGATCGTCCGCGCCGCACGTCCGCCGCCGAAGCTCGTTGAGGCAGCGCCACGGCAAGCAGCAGTGCGGACATGACCACCGCGACGGCCACGGGACGGCGGAGTCGCCTCCGAATCCAAACAATCGCCACGACCGCTACTAAAATTAAGGCACCGATCTGCATCGCATCCATCATGTCACCCCATCCTTCCCAGAAAGCGCCGTTGAAAACGATCATGGTGAAAAGATCCGTGCCGCCGAAGCCCGCATTGCTCAACGGATCGAAGAACGGGCTAAGCCCGTCGACCCACACCCAATAGGAAAATGCTGCAAAGGCGCCAAATGCCAAACTCCAAATCCAGACGGGCAAACGACGAGTCCGTTCGCCAATGATGCGGGCTGGGATCGGCTCATTGTCCTCGGTGAGCGCGGCAGAAAGATGCGTTGTTTCGGTTTGCAGAGCATGCAGCAAATTGCTGCATGTCGGGCATTCTTCGACGTGTGTTTCCAGTTCCTTTGCGCGCTGCGGGTCCAGTTGTCCTTCGAGATAGAGCAGGCACGCCATTTCGTCGAAATGAATCATGCCGCGCCTCCTGTTGCGAGGTTCGCGCCGGCTTTGCCCTCAAGAATTTCGCGTAACTGGTGCCGCGCGCGCAGCAGCACCACGCCCACGAATGTTCGTCGGACTCCGAGCGTGGCGGCAATATCGTCATAGCTCATGTCCGAGTAGTAGCGCAGTACGAGCGCCATGCGCGAACGAGATGGAAGCTGGTCCATCGCGCGCCGAATTTCCTGACTCGTGCGCTGCTGGATGAGTTGCTCCAACTGCCCGGGATCGGGGTGCTCCAGCGGCATGTTTTCCACTTCGCCGGTTTCCAGATCCTGGCGCAATTTCCTGCGCCGCAGCAAATCCCAGCAGTGATTCGCGGCGACGGTGTAGAGCCACGCGCTGAAAGAACGAGTGGCGTCGTACTGCGAAAGTTTTTGTCTCACTTTTACGAAAATATCCATGGTGGCGTCTTCCGCGTCTTCACGCGTGGGCATGGTCCGGCGGCAAAAACGGAAAATGGCGGGCGCGTAGTTACGGTAAAGTTCGCCCCAGGCCTCCGTGTTGCCGGCTTTGGCCAGGGCGATCTTTTCCTGTAATACGGATTCGTCCGCGGGGTTCATCCCCTCGGGATGTCTCCTGGCATCCATCAGGTACTACGCAGCAGTGGGTTAAAATATTTCATCGATGAAACGCCCCGCGACTTTCGCGCGTCGGAATAAGTGGCGGCTGAGAGCACTCTAACAGACTCGAAGTTGTGTGTGGAAACCGGCTTCAGGTGTACACTTTCAGCCCGGGAATCCCTGGCGGGAGCCAAGCATCGTTAAAATTTAAGTGGGTTTGCGCATTTTCATGCGCGTAGGGCATCCAGTGTTGTTTTTTCTGGCTGCGGACTCGAATCGGGAGGATACATGTTGGGAATTGTTCGCGTGCGATTGGCAAAAGCGGGGATTCTTGCGGTGGGCTTGCTGCTTGCTGGATATGGCGCGAAGCGAGCCGTCGCGCAGACCAAGCCCGAAGGCAAGAACATGGAGCTCGTGGGTTACAACGATCTGCAGGGGCGCGGCGCGTACCAGCCGACGATTCACAAGCAGGGCAACCGCTGGATCGCCTATATCGGACACCACGGCGGCTCGGCCATGAATACGCTGACCGGAAAGATGGAAGACAACGGCACGTCCATCGTGGACGTGACCGATCCGAAGTCGCCGAAATATCTTGCGCACATTCCCGGCGATCCGAAACTGCCGGGCCCCGGTGAAACCGGCGGAGCGCAAATGGCGCGCGTGTGCGATGGCAGCCAGCTTCCTCGCGCGGACAAGAAAAAAGTTTATTTGCTTCGCTCGCGAGGCACTTCTTCGCATGAAATGTGGGATGTGACCGATCCGGCGAAGCCGACACTCTTGACGGTGGTGGAGAGTGGATTGCGCGACACGCACAAAAGCTGGTGGGAGTGCGATACCGGAATGGCCTACATCGTTTCCGGCGCTCCCGGATGGCGCGCCAAGCGCATGGGACAGGTTTACGATTTGGGCGATCCCTCGGAACCGCAGCACATTCGCGACTTCGGTTTGCCCGGGCAGGAGCCCGGATCAACGGGCCCGCAACCGCAGGACATGCACGGCGTGATGTCCACCGGAGCCGCAGGAAATCGCATTTATGCGGCTTATGGAACTACGCGAAGCGGCGTGATTGAAATTTTAGACCGCGACAAGCTGATTCACGGGCCGAAGGAACCCACCGCTGCCAATTTGGAATCCCCGATGGTCGCGCGGCTTGACTTGCCTCCGGATGTTGGCGCGCACACCACGTTCCCCATGATTGGCGTGGACGTAGCGAACCTCGATAAATATGGTCCGGCCATCAGCAAGCGAAATTTCATCGTGATCGTCGGCGAGACTACGGACAACGAGTGCCACGCGATCCAGCAGATGATGCACATTTTCGACATTACTGATGAATCGAAAATTTTTGGCGTCTCGACCTGGTACGTGCCGGAGCCGAGCGGAAACTTCTGCAGCCGCGGCGGCCGCTTCGGCACGCACTCGATCAACGAAAATATGACCCCCGTTTTTTACAAACGCATCATCTTCGTTGCGCACTTTAATGCCGGCGTTCGCGCCGTCGATGTGCGCGATCCTTACAACCCGAGGGAAATTGCGTATTACATTCCCGCGATCACGGACAAAACCGATAAGCGCTGCGTAGGGACTGGCGCCGACGAAAAGTGCAAAGTCGCGATCCAGACGAACAACGTTGAAGTCGACGACCGCGGCTACATCTACATCGTGGACCGAGCCAACACCGGCATGCACATTTTGCAGCTGACGGGCGACGCGCGAAAAATCGAGAATTTGCCGTAGGCGAAGCGGTCGTTACTCCTGACGTAACGCGTAATTCGATGTATCGGATCACTCGGCGCTACGAATGTTGAAATCATAGATTATCACTAGGGGGTCGCAATGACCGTGCCAGCAATTCACCCCGGCGAACATTTAACCGTAGAGTTGGAAGACCTAGGAATGAGCGCGGCCGCGCTGGGGCGGAATGTCGGTGTGCCAACGAATCGGATCACGCAAATACTAAACGGTCAGCGTGCTGTTACCGGCGATATGGCTCTGCGTCTCGCTCATTTTTTTGGAACGTCGCCGGAATTCTGGCTCAATTTGCAAAATCTCTACGAACTTCGGCTCGACCAACAGAAGACCGGAAAAATAATCAAGAATCTTCCGACCCTCAAGCAGCAAGAACAAATCGAAGCTCATTAGCCCGCATTTTTCACGAAATTGTGTGTTTCCCGGGAACGCCAATCTCCCGATTGGCGGGCGCCGATCCGCCAATCGGGAGATTGGCGTTCCCAGATTTGAGCCGGCAACATACGCGACGATTTTGCTGGGATCGTTTAACGCGCTTTGCGTGAAGGGGACGCGCTCTCTGGCCTCATGCCTACCCAATGCTTCTGTTTCCGCGCTTACTAGGATAGACTAAGTGCTTCCGAACCTTCCGCTTTGGGTTCCTTGTGTTTCCTGCGATTGGAAAAAATGACTGAAAAATTACCATCTGTAGTAATTGTGGGCCGGCCCAATGTCGGCAAATCCACGATATTTAACCGGTTGACGGGGACGAGACGATCGATCGTCACGGACGAGCCTGGCATTACGCGCGACCGCATATATGGCAAGGCGACGTGGCAAGGAAAATCGTTCGAAGTGGTGGATACGGGCGGAATTGTGCCGGACGACAAGGCCGCAATCCCGCGCGAAATTCTGCATCAGGCGCAAGTGGCCATTGAGACCGCTTCGCAGCTCTTGCTGGTGGTGGACGCGCGCGCGGGGCTGACGCCGCTCGATAGCGAACTGGCGCGCCTGTTGCGGCGCACAGGGAAGCCTCTGGCGATCCTTGCCAATAAAGTGGACACGCAGATGCAGGAATCGTTGGCCGCGCCGTTTTACGAGCTTTCGAAAGAAGTGTTTCCCATATCGGCGGAGCATGGTTACGGTTTTGACAATCTGCTGGATGAAATGACCGAGCGCTTTGGTGACGCGACCCCTCAGGACGAAGAAGCTCCAGTAGAACAGCCGACGCCGGCGCAGGAAAAGCAAATCAATGTGGCGATCATCGGACGGCCGAACGTCGGCAAATCGACGATGCTCAACCGGCTGTCGGGAGTGGATCGGGCCATCGTCTCCGATATTCCGGGCACGACGCGCGATGCCGTGGACACGATTGTGGAACGCGGCGAACGCACGTACCGCTTTGTGGATACGGCGGGAATTCGCCGCAAAGGAAAGACGAATCTTGTTGCGGAAAAAATGAGCGTGATGATGGCGCGGCGGCATCTGGAGCAGGCTGATGTGGCGCTGCTGATTGTGGATGCGAGCCTGGGCGTAACGGCGAACGACGCGAACATTGCGGGCTACGCCGAAGAGTCCGGGCGCTCCGTGATCATCGTGATGAACAAGTGGGATCTGGCGCTTGAAGCAGCGGCGGAAAAAGCGGAGCGCGAATTGGAGCATCAGGAATCGAAGACTCACGTCGCTGTAGAGCGCACGCGCAAGCACACGTCGATCGTGCGCAAAAAAGCGGTGACGGGAAGGGTCGATCCGAAGCAACTGGCCGAGGATTACGAAAAGATTGTGCGCACGCGATTTAAATTTCTGGATTACGCGCCGATCGTTTTCGTTTCCGCGAAGACCGGAGAAAATACAGAAAAATTATTTGCGCTGATCAACAAGCTGGCCGATGCGCGGCGCAGGCGCGTCTCGACGGGCGAGCTGAACCGCTGGGTTTCAGAGGTCGATCTGGACCGCGGAACTTCGCCGGCCGCGCGCAGAGTGAAAATTTACTACGTCACGCAGGCAGGAACTTCGCCGCCGACGTTTATTTTATTTACGAATCAATCCAAGCGGCTGCATTTCAGCTACGAGCGTTTCCTGGAAAATTTATTGCGCAAGAGCTTTGATTTTGAGGGTACGCCGATTCGCTTCTTGCAGCGGATGAAGGAAAAGCGCGATTGGACGAAATCATCGACGCGGCGGACGCCCGTGCCGAAGCATCCTGGGATGAGCCATAACCGCGTGAAGCGCACGCCGCGTGAAGAAGAACCTGTGGAGGAATAGGGTTGCGCTGGCGGATTTGCGATTCTGCTGACGCAGGAAAAAAGCAAACAGGCTGAAGCCTGTTCTACTGGGGCGTTGACACGGGCTGAAAACGGATTAGGATTAGGGCTATACGTATGCAAGGGTGAGTGGCGATGGAAGAAATCCAAGACAACGGCAGCGGTAACGGGCACGGTGGCGATCTCGAACTGGGGATTCCGGCGAAAGATTTATTCCGGATCGGGGAAGTCAGCCGCGTGACGGCTACGAAGCCTTTTGTGCTGCGCTATTGGGAGACGGAATTTCCCATGCTGCAGCCGGTGAAAAGCCCCAAGGGACACCGGCTGTATAGGCAAGAAGACATCGACACCGTCTTCACAATCAAGCGTCTTCTGTACAACGAGGGTTTTACGATCGCGGGCGCGCGGCGTCACTTGCGCGATCAGGCTCTCGGAATGAGCAGCAACAGCAGCGACGGCGTTAATGGCGGCGCGGGTTCCGAAGCGGCGCCTGCTGAGCGCGGGGCACGCGGAGAAGAGTCCGCGGCCCCGCAGGCTGCGGCTGCCCTGCCGTCGCATCTTGCGGTATTTAATCGCCAGACCCTGCTGGATTTGCGGGATTCGCTGCGCTCCTTGTTGACGGCTCTGGAATCCGAGTGATACGCTGGCACGTTAGAGATTTGATGTAGCCGGGGTCGCTTGTGCCGCGTGAAAACCAGGGATCAGTGGCGGGGATGTTGGAGACGCGACATCTAAATCCCGCATCTGTAGAGGCGGCCTACAATAAAAGCTTTGCAGTGCAAGACAGTCGGGACGTAGCGCAGCCTGGTAGCGCGCACGCTTGGGGTGCGTGAGGTCGCTGGTTCAAATCCAGTCGTCCCGACCATTTTCTCCTTCCTGTTTGGGGCCTGACGGCCGCACTAATCGCACCTCTGGAAACTTCAACTTTCTGCGTCTTGTTGCGCAACAACGTCACTTGTTAAAATCAGGGAATTGAGCGTATTCGAGTTTGCCGGATTGCGATTTTTTGGGTTTGGCGCCAGCGTTTATTTGGGCGCGGGCTATTTTTAATTTCTAGCTCACGTTAATTTAAACCGGACAGGCTGAAGCCTATCCTACTGAAAGCTATGCCACACATTTTGATTACGAACGATGACGGGATTCAGGCCGAGGGGTTGCGCGCGCTCGTGCACGCCGTGCAGGGGCTTGGCACGATCAGTGTGGTCGCGCCATCCCATGAGCGGAGTGCGGCGGCGCAATCGTTGACGCTGCGGCGTCCGGTATTTTGGGACCAAGTCGCGGAGCGCGAATGGTCGGTGGAAGGAACGCCGGCGGACTGCATGATCTTAGCGCTCAATAAATTGCTGCCTCACCGGCCAGACATTGTGATTTCGGGCGTGAATCGAGGCGGGAATCTGGGCGAAAATATTTTTTATTCCGGCACCGTGGGCGCGGCGATGGAGGCGGCGATCAATCACATTCCGGCGATTGCCGTGTCCGTGGCACACAGGGGCAAGGATTTTCGTTTCGACCATGCCGCGAACCTGGCGCGCGAACTGGCGCAGATGGCGCTGGTCGAAGGCATGCCTCTGGGAACTGTGCTGAACGTAAACGTGCCTCAGATCTGGAACGGCAGTGTGCGCGTGACGCGGCAATCGAAAAAAGTGACGCGCAACGTTTTGCAGGAAGGCACGGACCCGCGCGGGCGGAACTTTTTTTGGCTGCTCGAACAGGAGCACATCGAGGGACTCGACCCGCAGAGCGACTACGCCGCGGTATTCGACGGAGCAGCATCGATCACTCCGCTGCATTTGGACCGCACGCACGAAGTTTCGCTGGACCGTCTCTCGCAATGGGCGTCCAAGCTGGAATCTGATGCGGAACATGAAGAAGCCGCGACTATTGCGCGAAAAAGTTTGAAATAAGGCCCCGTAACGTTCCACGTTGAAACTTGGGAAGCTGGACAGGTTCGTAGTGCAGGCCCGATTCAAGTCTTCATTCGATATTGACGATGAACTGTTTGTGTATTTGTGTCGTCCATCGTCCGGAATCGGTCAACTATGGTCCATCCAGAAGTAAGGGAAAATAAGTGAAGCACCGGATACTGGTAGTGGATGGCAACGCACAGTCTCGCGATTTGCTCCGAGAGTGGCTGGAGTCGGAAGGCCACCAGGCAATCCTTGCGGAATCGCTTGAAGAGGGTTTTGTGAAAATTGCGGACCCTCCAATGCCAAGTGTTGTGCTCGTGGATATTCAACTAGGTAACCACAGCGGGCTCACCCTGGTTCACTGGGTGCGCCGTCAGAATTATCTTGCGGGATTGCCCATCGCCGCTATGGCTTCGTTTGCCTCATTCAAGGAATTTAAAAGGGTGGAAGAAGCGGGTTGTGACACCTGCTTTACAAAACCTATCGATTTGGGATCCCTGCGCACCTACCTTTCCAACTTGCACATCTATTCGGCCAGCAGGATTGTTACGTGATTTGAACGGCCGTGAATTTCTTTAAATTTTTTTCTAGCCCAAACCTGCCACGTGGCTTCATGATTTCATTGTGACGAGCGATAACAATCCCCCGACGCCAATCATTCCTCTTACCGTTGAATTTGACCGCGAAGTGTGCGGCGATCTTCACGATGCGGAATCGCGCGAATGGCTGGTGACCAACGGAATCGGCGGATACGCGTTCGGAACCATAGCAGGGCTCCAGACTCGCTGTTACCACGGTTTTCTGATGGCCGCGTTGCACCCGCCCCTTGGCCGAACTTTGCTCGTCGCGAAACTCGATGAAACCGCGCGGTACGCTTCCAAAGATTTTGCGCTGTCCACCAATCGCTGGGCCGATGGAACGCTTGCTCCTCAAGGTTTTCTGAACATCGAACGATTTCATCTGGAAGGAACAACGCCGGTCTGGACATTTGCTCTGGCCGACGCGCTCGTTGAAAAGCGGATCTTCATGGCTGCCGGGGAAAATACGAGCTATGCGCTGTATCGCGTGGTGCGCGCCGGTTCACCGGTAGAAATTTCAATAAAGGTGTTGGCCGATTATTCCGACGAACACTGCGTTACTGTCGGTCGCACGCTTCCGATGACGGTAACGAATATTGATCACGGATTAAAGGTGGTGGCGTTCGATGGGGCGACGCCATGTTTCGTGACGAGCGACGCAGCCGTGGCAGTTCCTGCGAGCAACTGGTACCGCAATTTCGATCTTGCGGCGGAGCATGCGCGAGGGCTTCCGGAAGTCACCGACCATTTTTTCGCGGGTGAACTTCGCGCAACCATCGCTCCGGGAGCATCGCTGACGGTTGTTGCGAGCACGGAAGCAGCGGCAACGCTGGACGGTGAAGACGCTTTCGCAAAACGCCAGAAAGAAGCGGGCGCTTTACTGGCAAAATTTTCCGCCGCGAATACTGCGGCTACAAAAGGGAATTCGCAGGCAGTCCCACCGGCTCTATCGCAGCTCGTTCTCGCCGCGGATCAGTTTGTTGCGGCGCGCCCGCTGGCCGACGCGCCCAATGCAAAAACAATTCTCGCGGGTTACCCGTGGTTCAATGACTGGGGACGCGACACGATGGTTGCGTTGCCCGGATTGTGCCTCGTGACGGGGCGTTCGTGGCTCGCCAGAAACATTCTGCGCACGTATGCGCGATTCGTCAGCGAAGGGATGCTGCCCAATCAATTTCCGGCCGCGGGAGTTGCGCCTGCCTACAACAGCGTGGATGCGGCACTGTGGTACTTCAAGGCGGTGCGGCAATATTTTGAAGCGACAAACGATATCGGCCTGCTGCACGAACTATATCCAGCGCTCGAAGGAATCATCGAAGCGCACATGCGCGGCACTCGGTTTCATATCCACGTAGATCCGGCGGATGGCTTGCTGTTTGCGGGCGAGCCCGGCGTGCAGCTGACATGGATGGACGCGAAGGTGAACGGGCGCGTGGTGACACCGCGCATTGGGAAGCCAATCGAAGTCAACGCTCTGTGGCTGAACGCGGCCGCAACGATGGCGCGGTTTGCGAGAATCCTGGGAGCGAATGCGACGAGATACGAAACAATAAAAAACAACGCGCGAGTGGGCTTTGCGAAATTCTGGAATGCTGAAAAACAATTTTGCTTCGATGTGATTGATGCTCCGGAAAGCCCAGACGGTAAGGACGCTGCATTACGTCCCAATCAAATTTTTGCCGTTTCGCTGCCGGAGACCGCTCTGGACGCAAATCAGCAGCGCGCCGTGGTGGATGCTTGCGCGCGCGAGCTTCTGACATCCTTTGGCCTGCGCAGCCTTGGGCCAAAGGAGCCGGGATATCGCGGACATTATGGCGGCGGCATGGAAGAGCGCGACGACGCGTATCACCAAGGCACGGTGTGGGGGTGGCTACTCGGTCCGTTCGCGCTCGCGCATTTGCGCGTACACGGCGACGCGCGGCAGGCAATGTCATTTCTTGAGCCGCTGCTCGGCCAAATTAAATCCGCGGGACTTGGAACGCTCAGCGAAATTTTTGATGGCGACCCACCGCATCTTCCAAACGGATGCATTGCTCAGGCGTGGACAGTGGGCGAAACGTTGCGGGCGTGGAGAAGTATTGCAGTCGCGGTGGAAAGAGAAGCCGCCTCTATCAAAAAGTAAAGCTTGGGAATGCCAAAAAATTTAATGGGCATTCCCAAGCCTCATTCTTTCTCATTCAGAAATATCGAACTAGCGACGGAATCCGCGGAATCTGCCGTATCCCCCGTAAAATCCAAGGCCGATCACTGGCGACGGATACCAACCGTAGGGATAACCATAGCCGTAACCGTACCCGTATCCGTAAGGATACCCATACGCAGAAGGATAGCCGTAGTAGGGCGGTGAGCCCGGACGCCGCATTTGCGGTCGGTCTTGTTGCGGACGAGAATCCAGGTCGGATTGGGACACCGGTTGAAATGCAAACTGACTGTTGACCGTCGAGATCGTCACAGGATTTTGCAGCCGGAATGACAATACGGTTTCCGGCGAGACCACAGTTGGTTTGCCGGGAGTGGACATCACCCCGGCGATTCCCGCGGTTGCGCCGACGCCGGCACCAATTGCCGCCCCTGTACCGCCTCCAGCAATCGCGCCGATCAGCGCGCCAATTCCGGTCGTTGTGCCCACGGTGGCCGCGTTCCGGCCTGCCGAAGAGCCTGCGGAGGTTTGGAACAACTCCGTCTGCAGGGGCAATTGCTGGCCATCGACCAGCGTCAGGTCAGGCAGATCGAGTCCCAATTGGGAATTTCCATTGCCGTGCCCGCCCTTTTTCACGAGCGAGACCCGGCCCGTCTCGGCCTGCCCGCGACGCGCGACCACCCAGCCGTTTACGACTAATGGCTGGTCCAAATTGGCACTGAAACTGTCGCCGCTCACGTTTCGATCGGTGGAGATCCATTCGTCAACGCGAACCCGGACGACGGTTCCTGCAGGAA